>Ga0209755_10006495_pt1 | contig 12923 bp, 8 predicted proteins | sample TergutCo191P1_FD_187301 | JGI IMG/M metagenome (GOLD analysis project Ga0209755, IMG submission 187301) | Cornitermes sp. P1 segment gut microbial communities from Petit-Saut dam, French Guiana - Co191P1 (SPAdes) (version 2) | ecosystem: Host-associated > Arthropoda: Insects > Digestive system >... | reverse complement strand
CGAATGGCTCCAGGAGGGTTGTGGGTGAGGCATATTTTTCGAGGTGGCTTCAAACGGCATTGCTGACACGCTCCAAGTTTTGCACAGCGCTCCGCGACCCTCGCTGATGGGCGCGGAAGAGGAAAGCTCCAAGAGGGTTGCAAGTGAGGCCAAGGCCCCGCAGGGCCACCGGAGGGAGCCGTTTTTGAGGAACTTTTTGGGCGAGCAAAAAGTTCCCCGCCGGAGGCAGAATGCCCGAAGGGCAAAAAAAGCGCGGGCCGCATGGCCCTTAAAAACATTGTCAGTTAAACAACCCGCCCGGAGGGCGAAAAGAAACATTTCAAAAAAAAGCCCGGGCCGCAGGCCCAAGAAAAAACGCGGCTCTAAAACCAAAACCACCTTGTGGAGAAAGACGTCAGACTAAAATAAGCGGTGTTTTTATTTTAGAATGGCAGCTGAAACTATAATAAGAGGATGGGTTATTTTAGGGTGTTTGCTTTGCCTAAAACAATATGGCGCTTGTTTTAGGGTGTGGCGCCATCCTATAATAAGGCGAGTTCTTATTTTAGGTTGAAGCTATGCGACGTGGACTCTAGGGAAAATATGTCACCCTCTCAACAGTTGGTGAGAAAGTGCAGGCCTTTGTGCCCCTCCCCTTGCGGCCTTTCCTTTGTTACAATGTATGAGTTTGTTGACATTGCGTCAAGTTATAAGTTGACATAACGCAATGCAAACTTGACATGTTCGCCGCTTTGCGCTGCTGCTTTCAGTTGAGGCTGTTGTTGTTCTGCAATGCAGGCAAGAGGTGCTGCGCTCCATTGGACGGGGGGGCATGGCAATCAACGTTCAAAATGAGGGGGTGTCCGGGGCACCCCCACCCAATTCTCCGGTGCAAGCAAACTCCGCATGAATGGCCTCCAACAACCTGGCCACTTTCTTGCTGGCAAGGCGATAGAAAATGTTTTGCGCTTTCCTCCTGGTTGCCGCCGCTCCAGTGGCCCTCAGCATGGCGAGGTGCTGGGAAACTGTGCTGTCTCGCACCTTCGCAATTTTTGCCAGCTCGCTGACGCACTTCTCCCCTTCAGCCAACGCAAACAACAACTGCAACCTCAATGGATAGGCCATTAAATTCAACAAAGTGTCTGCTTCCACGTTGCCTTTCGGTTATTGGTGAACTCCAAGCGGGCTTTGGGCCCTATAATGGTGACCCAAACAAGTTCAAAAACCGTACCTTATAGCGAAAACGGCCTATTTCCCGGACAAATAGGACTGGAGCGGGCGACAGGCATAGGGCTTGCGCGCCTGGGCTTCCAGTGCGCCTACCAGCATACGGGCCGCTTCAAGCGTGGTGAAGGCGGGCACCTGCTTCAACAATGCCTCGTGGCGAATGGCATAGCTGTCGGAAATGGTTTTCTTGTTGTCCGTGGTGTTAATAATGAGGGCCACCTCGTTGGCGCGAATGAGGTCCACAATGGAGGGCTTGCCTTGGGCCACCTTGTTCACACTCTGGGAGGCAATGCCCTTCTTCGCCAAATAACTTTGTGTGCCGCGTGTCGTCAACACCTCAAAACCCAATACCCCAAGCCTTCGCGCAACGTCCACTATGCCAGGCTTGTCATCATCCTTCACCGACAAAAAGGCCTTGCCCCCTCGAGGCAAAGCCGTGCCTGCTGCCAACTGGCTTTTTCCAAAGGCCACTTCCACATTGTCAGAAAGGCCCATTACCTCACCCGTGGAGCGCATTTCAGGCCCCAACAAAATGTCCGTGTTGGAAAAACGCGCAAACGGAAACACCGCTTCCTTCACCGCTATATAGCTTAACGGAAGCTCCGTGCCAAAACCCATGTCCGGCAAAAGCTCTCCCAACATGCAACGGGCCGCCAACTGCGCCAGAGAAACCCCCGTCGCCTTTGAAACAAACGGAATGGTCCTCGAAGCACGCGGGTTGGCCTCCAACACATAAATGCTCTTCCCCTGCACAGCAAACTGCACATTCAACAGGCCTATAATTCGCAACTCCCTGGCCAAGTCCGTCACCACGTCCTTGAGGCGCTCCACCATTTCCGTGGACAAAGAGTGCGGAGGCAAAGTGCACGCCGCATCCCCGGAGTGTACGCCGGCCTCCTCTACGTGCTCCAATACGCCCCCTACCAATACATTCCCCTCTTTGTCGGCCACCACGTCTACGTCCACTTCCACCGCTTCATTCAAAAACCTGTCGAGAAGCACCGGGTGCTGCGGGGAGGTGCTGATGGCTTCATTCATGCAACGGGCCAAGTCCTCCCCGTCCCGTACAACCTGCATGGCCCTCCCCCCCAAAACATAGGAGGGGCGCAGTATGAGAGGGAAACCCAGCAAGGTGGCCACGGAGTAGGCCTCCTGCTCGGAGCGCGCAACGCCGTTTTCCGGCTGGCGTAACTTGAGTTTCTCAACCACCTTCACAAAACGCTCGCGGTCCTCAGCGCGGTCTATGTCGTCCGGCGCCGTCCCCAAAATACGCACCCCCTCCTTCTCCAGTGCCCAGGACAACTGCAAAGGCGTCTGCCCCCCCAGTTGCACAATAACACCCAGAGGCTTCTCGTGGTCCACCACCTCCAACACATCCTCAAGGCTTAGGGACTCAAAATAGAGGCGGTCTGAAATTTCATGGTCCGTCGAAACCGTCTCCGGGTTGCAATTCACCATCACCGCTTCAAAACCCGCCTTGCGCAACGCAAACACCGCGTGGACACAACAATAGTCAAACTCAATGCCCTGGCCTATGCGTATGGGGCCACTGCCCAAAATAACCACTTTGGGACGTGCAGAAGGCTCACTCTCATTCTCCTCAGCATAGGTGGAATAAAGGTAGGAGTGGAGGCTTTCAAACTCCCCTGCACAACAGTCCACCCGTTTATAAACAGGGCGAATGCCCAAAGCCCTCCGGTGGCTGCGCACCTTCCCCTCAAAAGTCCCCAACAAAGCAGCCAAATAGGCATCCGAAAACCCATGGGACTTTGCCGTGCGCAACTGGGCTTCACTCAGAGACTCCAGTTGGCCCACATTGCGAATGCTGCGCGCTTCTTCAACAAGCTGCTGAATTTGCGTCAAAAACCACACATCTATCTGCGTCGCCCTGGCAACGGACTCCACACTGGCCCCTGCCCAAAAGGCTTCTGAAATAACCCACGGGCGCTCAGGCGTCGGCACGGACAGCAAACGCTTCTGCTCATTCATGGGGCGTTTGGAGCCTTCTTCAGGGAGGGAGAGGGGGTGGCGTCCCAACTCCAGGGAGCGCATGGCCTTCATATAGGCTTCGCGGAAGTTGCGCCCCAACGCCATCACTTCACCTACGGAGCGCATGGCCGTGCCCAGCACATTGCTGGCGCCTGAAAATTTTTCAAAGTTAAAGCGGGGGAGTTTGACGGCCACATAGTCAATGGTGGGCTCAAAACAGGCCGTCAACTCGGCAACCATGGGGCTTCGTATTTCGTCGAGTGTATAGCCCAAGGCAAGCTTGGTGGCTATGCGCGCAATGGGAAAGCCCGTCGCCTTGGAGGCCAAAGCGCTGGAGCGTGAAACGCGCGGGTTCACCTCAATAACAACCATACGCTCGTCACTGGGCGCCATGGCCAACTGCACGTTGGAGCCGCTGGAGGCCACACCCACCTCACGGACAACGGCAATGGCCGCGTCCTGGGCTTTTTGGTATTCGGTTTTGGTGAGGGTTTGGATGGGGGCCACCGTAATGGAGTCGCCCGTGTGCACCCCCATGGGGTCCAAATTCTCAATGGAGCAGACGACAATAACGTTGTCCTTCGCGTCCCTAATAACCTCAAACTCCAACTCCTTCCACCCCAACACGGACTCCTCCACCAATACGGAGCGCACAGGGCTTGCGTCCAGGCCTATGGTAACTTGGTTGACAAGGTCATTCTCGTCATAGGCAATGCCCCCGCCTGTCCCACCCAGGGTGAAGCTGGGTCGAATCACCAGAGGAAAGCCCATGTCCTTGGACAACACCTTCGCCTCCTCCACCGAGGTGGCCAAACCACTCCTGGGCAGGCTTAGGCCAATGTGCTCCATGCAGTCTTTGAATTTTTGCCTGTCCTCGGACTTTTCAATGGCGTCCAAGGAGACACCTATGAGTTTCACGTCGTAGCGCTCCAAGGTGCCACGCTCGGCCAAAGCCTTGGCCATATTCAACGCCGTCTGCCCACCCATGGTGGCCAAAAGCGAGTCCGGCCTCTCCATGGCAATAATTTGCTCGGCCACCTCGGGCGTAATGGGCTCCACATAGGTTTTGTCGGCAAAGTCCGGGTCCGTCATGACGGTGGCGGGGTTGGAATTCAACAACACCACCTCCACACCCTCCTCCTTCAATGCCCGAATGGCTTGGCTGCCAGAGTAGTCAAACTCGCAAGCTTGTCCAATCACAATGGGGCCGGAGCCAATGACGAGAACTTTCTTTATGTCTGAACGCTTGGGCATGGTGCTCAAGCCTCCTTTTCAGCTTCTAATATGAGTTTTTCAAGCAGGGCCTTTTGCACATGGAGACGGTTTTCGGCTTCGTCCCATACGGCGGAGCGCGGCCCTTCCAACACCGCCGCCGAAATTTCCTCACCCCGGTGTGCAGGCAAACAATGCAACACAAAAGCCTCAGGCCGTGCATGGGACAACATCTCCTCGTCCACGCAATAACCTCCAAAAGCCTCCTTGCGCAATGCCTGCTCCGCGTCCTGCCCCATGCTTGTCCAAACATCCGTCGTCACCACCTCCACGCCTTGGCAAGCCTCCTGTGGGTTGTCAAACAGCTTCACTCTGCCGCCTCCCAAAACCTCGGCCTCCTGCACAGAGGGACGAAACTTCTTCGGGGAAGCCAAATGCAGGTGCAGGCCAAACAAACCCGCCGCCTCCATCCATGAGCGCGCCATGTTGCCCACCCCGTCTCCAATGAAGGCCACCTTGCGGCCTTGCAACTCCCCCAAACGCTCCCCTATGGTATAGAGGTCTGCCAATAGTTGGACGGGGTGGCCCTGGTCTGTCAGCCCATTAATGACGGGGACGGTGGAGTGCTTGGCAAACGCGTGGAGACGCTCTTCACCAAAAGTACGCACCATAATGGCATCCCCATAGCGGGAAAGCACACGCGCTGTGTCGGACAAAGGCTCGCCCCGCGCAAGCTGACTGTCGGAAACCGGCAACGTCAACGCGTCCCCTCCCAACTGCGTCATGGCCAACTCAAAGGAGACGCGTGTCCGCGTGGAGGACTTCTCAAAAATGAGCACCAGAGCGCGGCCGGCCAACGTCGTCACCGTCTTTCGGAGTCGACGCAACTGCTTGAGTTCCGTCGTGCGCTTCAACAACTCCAGGTGCTCACCTAAGCTGAAGTCTCTCAGCTTCAAAAAATCTCTCTTCACAAAAAAACCTCTTTCAGCTGTGCATATAACGCTTTCAACCCCACCACCTCCCCGGCCAAGGCTTTGGCTTTGCCCGCCGCCTCCCATAACATTTGCCGCTGAAGCCTCAACGCTTCGGGAGAGCAACTGCCCAGGCTTGCTTTATGCAAGACAGAGTTTTCAGGCAACAAACTCTCCATGGTTTCCTCGTCAAAAGCAGAATGAATGGCCAAAGCCATTTCCAACGTCGCTTTTGCCAGCGGAAGGTTGGCCTCTTGGCACCTTCGTACAAGGCTGCCTACGGCTTGGTAGGCCTCCCTGAAGGCCACCCCCTTCTTCACCAACCTCTCCGCCAAGTCCGTCGCTTGTGTATAACCATCCTCCAAGGCCGCCTTGCAACGTTGTGCACTAAAATGCAGCCTCGGCATCGCCAAACCCAAAATGTGCAAGCAGGCCTTCAACATGGGGCCCGTCTCCAACAGGGCCTGTCTGTCTTCCTGCAAGTCTCGGTTATAGCCCGCAGGCAGGCCCTTCATGGTGCTCATAAGGCCCAACAGGTTTCCCAAAGCGCGGCCACTTTTCCCGCGAATCAACTCAAACACGTCCGGGTTTCGCTTCTGCGGCATCATCGAGGAGCCGCAGGCAATTTCTCCGTCCAACAGAGCGAAACCAAACTCGGAGCTGGTATAGTCAATAACGTCGGTGGACAAGCGGCTGAGGTGGAGCATGAGTCGGGAGGCCGCATAGAGGTAGTCCATGCCAAAGTCCCTGTCCCCCACGGTGTCCATGGCATTGTGCGTGGGCCCCACAAACCCCAAAAGCTTTGCTGACAGCTCGCGGTCTATGGGGAGTGAAGTCCCCGCAATGGCACCACAACCCAGGCTGGAGAGGCCAAGTTGGCCCAGCACAAAGCCGAACAGCTCCACGTCCCGGGCGAGGGCTGCGCCATGGGAGGCCAACCAAAACCCCAACGTCACAGGTTGGGCTCTTTGCCTATGTGTATAGGAGGGGAGGAGGAGCTCGCCTTGCGCGTCCATGCGCGCCACCAGCACTTCCAAAAGCTCGGCCAACCGGCGCAAAACCTCTGCTGAAGCTTCGCGTATGTGGAGTCTCAAGTCGGTGGAAACCTGGTCATTCCTGGAGCGTGCTGTGTGCAAGCGGGCGGCGGGGGCGCCAATACGCGTTGAGAGTTCGGCCTCCACCGCCATGTGCACATCCTCCTCGTCGGGAAGTTGCAGGCGGCCTGCTTGCACTTCTTCATAGACGGAAGCCAACCCATCCCGAATGCTGCGCGCCACCTCCTTGGGGACAATGCCTTGGTGGGCCAACATGAGGACGTGCGCCATGCTGCCGACAATGTCCTCCAGCAAGAGTGCCTTGTCCAATGCCAGGGAGCTGGAGAAAGCCAGCACCTCCGGCAAAAGTTGGCGTCCACCGGAGGCTTCTGTTTTTGCGATGGCCACGCTTATTTCCTGTGTATGCGGCTGAAGAGCGTCAACGGGAGTCCCAGCAACTCAATGAAGCCTTCGGAGGCGCGGTGGTCAAAACTGTCTTCCTTGTCATAGGTGGAGAGCGCGTGGTTATAGAGGCCATGGGGGGAGTTTCGGCCCACAACCTGGCAGGAGGACTTAAACAAGCGCAAGCGCACTTCGCCGGAAACCACTTTGTTGCAGCTGTCGTTGAAAGCGTCCATGGCCTCGCGGTAGGGGGAAAACCAAAAGCCCTCATAAACCATTTCGGCAAACTTCTGGTCCACAATGGCTTTCAGTCGCAAGGAGAGGCCCAAGGTGGTGAAGCGCTCCAAGTCCTGGTGTGCGCGAATCAGCAGCGTGGCGCCTGGGCACTCATAATTTTCGCGGCTTTTTATTCCGACGACGCGGTTTTCCATCAAGTCAATGCGGCCCACGCCGTGGAGTCCGGCAAACGCGTTGCACTTCTCAATGAGGGCTGCCGGGGACATGCGCTGTCCGTCAACGCTGACGGGAATGCCCTCTTCAAAACCAATGCATATATAGCCGGGCTCGCCAGGGGCCTCTTTGAGGGACTTTGTCCACGCAAAAGCATCCTCCGGGGGCTCCTGCATGGGGTTTTCCAAAATACCGCCCTCAATGGAGCGGCCCCACAAATTCTCGTCTATGGAGTAGGGGCTTTTTTTGGTGGTGGGCACCTCAATGCCATATTTCTCGGCATATTCCATGGCCACGTCGCGCGAGAGGTTGCGCTCGCGTTGGGGGACAATAATTTTGAGTTCCGGCGCCAAGCCGCGCGCACCCAAGTCAAAACGTACCTGGTCATTGCCCTTGCCTGTGGAGCCGTGGGCCACCGCCGTGGCGCCGTGTTTTTTCGCAGCGTCCACCAAATATTTGGTAATAAGGGGGCGGCTCAGGGCGGCCGAGAGGGGGTAGACGCCCTCATAGAGGGCGTTGGCTTTGAGAGCCCTAAAGCAATAGTCCTTGGCAAACTCTTCTTTGGCGTCCACAACCTCGCAGGCAATGGCGCCTGCTTTTTTGGCGCGGCGTACAATGGCCTGTGTATCTCTGGCCTCACCCACATCCACGTGGCAGCAAACCACCTCATAGTTATAGGGGGGCTCTTGCAAAATCCGCACGAGTACGGAAGTATCCAACCCTCCTGAATATGCCAAGACGACTTTCTCTTTCACAATGTTCTCCTCGGTTTCATGCTGCCTTTGTTTCCTCAAAACCTTCGCCAAACCCTCCTCCCCTGCCTCCGCCTCGCCGGTGCATGCGTTACATGAAACAATATTTTTGACAACTACCCACTCGCAAAACACCGCTTGGAAAGGAATTCAACAATAAAGCTGTATGGAAAAGGGCAACCCCAAAGGAATATAGGGGATAAAAATAGAGGGGGCGGCGGGGGGGCCAAATGACAACGTTTTTATGGGCCTGCGGCCCAAGCTTCTTTCGCCCTCTGGGCGGGGTTTATTTAACTGAGAATGTTTTTTGGGCCATGCGGCCCACCCCCCTTTCACCCTCCGGGCGGATTTTCTTAACTGAGAATGTTTTTATGGGCCATGCGGCCCGGCTTTCTTCGCCCTCCGGGCGTTGTTCTCTCTGGGCCTGCGGCCCGAGCTTTTTCGCCCTTCGGGCGGGGTTTATTTAACTGATAAAGTTTTTATGGGCCATGCGGCCCGGCATGTTTTTGCCCTCCGGGCAGGTTTTCGCCTCTCGGCGAGTCACTTTTTTTTTGCGCGCGCAAAAAAAAAGTAACCAAAAAAAAACGGCGCCCTGCGGGGCCTTTCGCATCACTTCCGACCCCCTCCGGAGCTTCCCTCAACTCGCTTGCATCGGGGGGGGCCGGGGGGGTGCCGTGCTGAAACAAGAAACGCCTCAACCGTGCCATTTGTGGCCACCTCGGAAAATATGCCTCACTCGCAACCCCTCCGGGGCCATCCGAAACAGCCTCGAAAAACACCCTTCACTCGCAACCCTCTTGGAGCTTTCCTCACTTGTCTCCATCAGCGAGGGTCGCGGGGCATTGTGCAAAATATGGAGCGTGTCAGCACTGCTCTCTGCATTCAACCTCGTGTCTTCGACACGAGGCTTTCAAACACCCATGTGCCAACTTTGCCTTACCTCATGTCAATTCACGGGTTGACAAAAAGCAAGGCAAAGTTGACACTTCAACAACATTATAGAGCCGCCTGCTGAAAGCAGGCGGTTGGCCACAAAAACTGCTGCTGACACGCTCCGAGTTTTGCTATGGCGTCCCGCGACCCTCGCTGATGGGCGCGGAAGAGGAAAGCCCCAAGAGGGTTGCGAGTGAGGCCAAGGCCCCGCAGGGCCACCGGAGGGAGCCGTTTTTGAGGAACTTTTTGGGCGAGCAAAAAGTTCCCCGCCGGAGGCAAAATGCCCGGAGGGCAAAAAAAGCCCGGGCCGCAGGCCCAGAAAAAACGTTGTCAGTGAGCACGGAGCCCCCGCCCGGAGGGCGGCCCCCCCATTACCCCCTCTGAAGGACAAAATGAAAAAACAACATGCCACTTGTACTGCTTGGAGTGTGCACATATAGGCGGGTTATGAAAACGGTTTCCATAGGCGTCATTGGCGGCTCCGGTTATTCCGGTATGGAGCTTTTGAGGCTTTTGTCCGGCCACCCGGGCTTTCGCGTGGTTTTTGCCACCAGTGAGCGTTGGGAAGGGCGTAGCTTGCGCGAAAAAATTCCCAATACGCACGCTTTGGGGGACTTGGCCTTCTGCTCCATGGAGGCCGGCCTTGCCCAACTCGGGCAGTGCCAGGTGGTGGCCACGGCCACACCCGCTGAAACCTCCTTGGCCACTGTGCCGGTGTTGCTGAAAAACGGCGTGCGTGTGGTGGACTTGGCAGGCAGCTTTCGGTTGAGGGACGCCCACCTCTACCCCGCCTACTATGCCTTCGAGCATACGGAGAAAGCCCTGCTTGGAGAGGCCGTATATGGCCTGACGGAGTTGTTCCGCAGCGACATTCCCAAGGCCACTTTGCTGGCCAACCCGGGCTGCTATGCCACCGCCGCCGCTATGGCTGTGGCGCCCTTTTTGAAAAAGCAGTTGCTTGCGGAGGATACCCTCGTTATCAACGCAGCATCAGGCGTTTCAGGCGCAGGCCGAAGGGCCAGTGAGGACTATAGCTACATGGAAATTGCGGGAGACTTTCGCGCCTATCGCATACGCCGCCCCCACCAACATAGGCCCGAAATAGCGCAGACTTTGGCGCGCGTGGCCCAACGGCCCGTGGACTTGGTGTTTTCGCCCCACCTGCTGCCAATAAAGCGCGGCATTTTGTGCACGGTTTTTGCCAAAACCAAACCGGGGACAAGCCAGGCCCATATAGAGGAGGCACTGGAGGAGGTATTTGGGGGGGAGCCCCTGGTGGAGGTGCATACCTCCCCCGAGGACATACGCATTGCCTCTGTCGCCCACCGCCCCCACCTCCAGGTAGCCGCATGTGTGGAGGGTGAAAAGTTGATTGTGCTAAGCGCCTTGGACAACCTACTCAAAGGGGCGGCCAGCCAGGCTTTGCAAAATTTGAATTTAATGTTTGGCTACCCAGAGACGCTGGGCCTTTTATATGGGGAGAAGTGAGATGACGATGAGGGTGCCAAAGGGTTTTTTGTTTTCCGGTGTGCATGCGGGCATAAAACCCATACGCAAGGACTTGGCTTTGGTATTCAGCGAGGTGCCGTGCGCGGCGGCGGCTTGTGTGACTGTCAACAAAGCCAAGGCAGCGCCTTGCCTGGACGTTGAGAAGCGTTGCCCCAAGGAGGGCCTGCGCGCCATTCTTATGAACAGTGGGAATGCCAACGCGCTGACGGGCCAGGAGGGTTTGGAGGATGTTGAGCAAACCAAGCAAGCACTCTCAAAGGTGGTGGGCATTCGCCCGGACGAAATATGGACAGCCTCGACGGGCATTATAGGTGTGAGGCTACCCAAGCAAAAAATAGTGGATGCGCTTTTTGCGTTGAAGCAGGGTTTGGGGGAGGAGGCGGAGTTGGCGGCGGAGGCGATGATGACGACGGACACCAAGCGCAAAATGCTGTCGCGCACCATTGTATTGGGAGGGAAGGAGGTGGTGTTGTCCGCCATATGCAAAGGCTCAGGGATGATTGCGCCGGAGCTTGCGACGATGATTTGTGTTATCAGCACGGACGCTGTTATTTCCGCCTCGTGTTTGCAAGTGGCTTTGCGTCGAGCGATGGAGACCAGCTTCAACTGCCTCACGGTGGACGGGGACATGAGCACCAACGACGTTGTTTTTGCGATGGCCAGTGGGCTTGCAGGCAACGCCAAGTTGGAGGAGGGCAGTGTCGACTATGCGTCTTTTTGTGAGGAACTCACCTCACTTTGCCGGGGTTTGGCCAAACTTATTGCAGCGGATGGCGAAGGTGCCACGCGCATGTTGGAAGTCCGCATTGGTGGAGCGCCCAGCCAGGAGGTGGCGAAGGCGGCAGCCATGGCCATAGCCAACTCCATGTTGGTAAAGGCGGCCCTATTTGGTGCAGACCCGAATTGGGGGCGTATTTTAGCAGCCGTAGGGGCGAAGGCGGGGGTGGAGGACTGGCCCATAGAGATGGGGGAGTCCACGGTGATGATACAGGGGGTTTGCGTATACGACGGCCAATGTATAGACGAAGTGGCGGAGCAGCTGCGTGCGCGCATGCGGGAGCCTGAAATATTTGTAGACGTGGACTTCCACGCGGGCATAGGCACGGCGACGGCCTGGGGTTGTGACTTGTCCTATGACTATGTGAAAATTAATGCGGACTATACCTCTCTCATTGTGAGTGAGCCGGACGGCTCGGTGAAGAAGGACGACAGGCTCAGCCTCTATAGTCCGCAGTTTAAGGTGAAGTTGGTACGCCAGGCTTTGGCCTATATTTCTCGTTTTGCGAAGGAGTGTTGTGTATTGCGGGTGTCCCGGCACACATTGGCCAATGAGAATTTGGAGGAGAGCCTATGCGAGGACATTAACCTTTTGCGCTCCGTAGGGATGGTACCCATTGTGGTGCATGGTGAGGGGCCGGAGTCCGCAGAAACCCTGACGCGGTTTGGGCCTGCTGCGGCGACGCAAGGGGAGGGGCAGCGGGTGAGGGAGATGGTGTTGCATGGAGAAACCAACGCGGCGCTGGTTGCCAAACTCAACCGCAGGGGGGGGCACGCCATAGGTGTTTCGGGCAAGGACGGGGCCCTCATAAAGGCACAGCTATTGCCGGGTGGCCAGGGGGTGGTGAAGTCTGTGAATGTGGAGTTGTTGGAGATGTTTATGTCCCGGGGCTATGTACCCGTCGTCGCCTCTTTGGGGTTGGGGGAGGATGGGCAGAGTGTGGCATTGGACGTGGATGATGTGGTATTGGCGATTGCGGTGGCGCTTTGTGCGAAGAAGTTGGTGTTGATGATAGGGGCGCAAGGGGTTTGTGAGGACGGCATATTGTTGAACCAGCTTGACAGCATTTCTCTGAAGGCCCGGCTTGAGGGGGCGAGGATAGACGAGGAGCAGAGGGAGAAGGCCCTTTTGGCGTTGAGGGCAGTGGAGGCGGGGGTGAGGCAAGTGCACCTGGTGGATGCGCGTATGGCGCACTCCATTATTGCGGAGCTTTTCACAGACCAGGGCGTAGGCACCGTCATAACCAGCGTCCAAAGTTAGAGACGTGCCGAATGAGCCAAGTTTTGGTTGAAGAGGGCATGCTTTTGGCGTGGCGCTTCGCCCGAGCAATTATTTCAACTGCGCTTCTTGCTTCGGGTTTCGGCAGGTGCCCAGGCCGGTTTTCTCGTCGTGGCCTCCGCAAACTCTGGCGCCGAAACAATCGCTGTCTTCAAGGCATCCGGATGGACACCTCTCCTCTGTCTCCAGTGAGCAGACAAACTCTCCATGAGGGCAACCCACCTTGCATCTTGAGAGTGACGCACAATTGCCGTCTTTGCACGTTTTCCACTGGGAGCAGTCGTCATTGGTTTCGCATTGGCGCTCTCCCACGCAGTGGCCTTGGGTGCCCTCAGCCAGGCAGCGTTGCCACAACTCACAGGGGCTGTCGTCGCCGACGGTGCACAGCACAGGCTCAGGGTTTTGGGTT
>Ga0209755_10006494_pt1 | contig 12929 bp, 13 predicted proteins | sample TergutCo191P1_FD_187301 | JGI IMG/M metagenome (GOLD analysis project Ga0209755, IMG submission 187301) | Cornitermes sp. P1 segment gut microbial communities from Petit-Saut dam, French Guiana - Co191P1 (SPAdes) (version 2) | ecosystem: Host-associated > Arthropoda: Insects > Digestive system... | reverse complement strand
AAGTGAGTTAGCGTTTGCAGCCGGATCAACGGCGGCTTCCTCCAAAACCTGTTTTTGCGGTTTGAGCATTGTTACTAAAAGGATGAGGCACGAAACCACCACAGCCGAATCGGCGACATTAAACGTTGGCCAGCGTTCCATGCCGAAAATGCCGAAAAACCGCACGCTGATAAAGTCAACAACGCCTTCCGGGCGAAAAATGCGATCGCCGATATTGCCAATTCCGCCGCCGATAATACCGGCAATTGCCCAGCGTTGAAGGCGGCTAAATTCCTGAGTGTGAAAATAATACCAGACAAGCACAATGAGCACGATAATCGGAACTACGATGAATAGAATGAGCCGCCACGGCTGTGGAAGCCCGTAGCCTATGCTAAAGGCAATGGCGGGATTTCGCACATGGAACAGAATCAAAAAATCGTTTCCAAAAACGTCTGTAATAAACGTTCCAGGCCGCGGCCAATGCCGCACGACAAAAGCTTTTGTTGCCTGATCCAGAATTACCACAAAGGCGGTCAGCAAAAACGGCAAAAAAAGCGCTTTGTCTTTGTTAAGCTTCAAATAAGACATCCAAACCTCTTTCAATTTTATAAGCCTGTCGGCACATCAATAAACTCACAATCAATGTTTAACTGATTGGCGCAGTCTTCCATCACGCGCCTTACTCCCCAGACTTCAGTGGAATAGTGCCCGCCGGCTATAACATTCAAACCACTTTCCAGTGCGTGGTGATACACCGTGTGGTTAGTTTCTCCGGAAACGTAAAGGTCAACGCCTTCTTCCAAAGCCTGAAACGCCTCGCTTGAAGCGCCGCCTGAAATAACGGCGCAGGAGTGATTAACTTTTTTCCCAAAAGAAAAAACTCCAAGCGGCGGGCGGTCAAGAAAGCTTATCTTTTTTACCGCCTCATCGATAGTCAGCGGCGCAGAAAGCTCTCCCTTATAACCTATTTTTTTCCCCATATATACGCCGAACGGCTTCGGCTCTTTCACGCCGAGTTTTTCCGCCAAAATCGCGTTATTGCCAACCACCGGATGCTGATCCAGCGGCAAGTGAACGGCGTACAGGGCGACATTATTGTCCAAAAGCAGTTTAAGCCTGTCGCGGTGGTTGCCGGAAACCCGCAGCGGCTTGCCCCAAAAAAGCCCGTGGTGCACAAAAATAAGCCCCGCCCCGGAATCCACCGCCCTTTTGAAAATTTCAACACCTGAATCCACCGCAAAGGCGATTTTTTTCACTTCAGCGCCGTCATTATCAACCTGAATGCCGTTCATTGACGAATCAGCATCCTTAAAACCGTCTATATCGAGAAAACTACGAAAATATTCATCGAGTTTACGTGTAGTAAGCATCATGCTGGAAAGAGTATACATACTAGCCATATAAAAGTCTACAATATTGCACCAATGATAGTGCCAACGCACGGCAAAGTTAAGGAATTACTGATTCCTTAACTTTGCCGCGTTACCATATTGTTTTTCATCTCCTAATACGTAATACTGGAATTATGGATTCTGGACAGATTGTATATATTTCGCTGCGCCTTGCTTTGGGCGGTGTAGCGTGTTTTCTTGCGATCATGCTGTGGTCCCGAACTAGGGATGTTGCATGGATGCTTATGGTTATCGGTGTTATTGCCAGCTACGTGGAAACCGTCTATGCTACATTGGGTGTTTTAGGCATTAGCAGCACAGGTGTTCTGGATGTTGGAACGGTACCGCTCATGTCTATCGTGTTACCTAATATGTCGATGGTATTTTTCATTTCTGCCTTTGTGGTAATGGTTTTTCGAAAATACCGCGTCGGCGTTTAAGTGTTTGAACAGGAAGGTAAGGGAACATGAAAGCTTTGATTCTTGGGTTTGTTGTTATCGCCGTTGCTGTTTTAGCAGTTCTGCCTGCGGGTCTGGACTGGGGAGACGATGTCGCGGCGTTTCTTAGGGGCTCTCTGCCTGTGGTTGCGATTTTAATCAGTTTTATATTGTTTTTTGTCGGCATTGCAGACATTAAAGACAGAGCCGCGTCAAAGAAAGATAAGAGCTCCACTGAGTAATCAGTAATTTATCAAAAACCCATCTGGCGGGGACAAGGCTTGAGAGCAAGCCTTGTCCCCGCTAAACAAATGACCCTATGTTAGTTATTGACATTTAAGTAACAATGAGTTGACAAACACACTGCGTTATTCTAGAATCGTTCAACTCTTACAAAAGGAGTCATGCATGGAATATCGTGTTGAAAAAGACACAATGGGGGAAATAAACGTCCCCAAAAATGCGTACTGGGCAGCGCAAACACAGCGCAGCATACAGAACTTCAAAATAGGCACGGAAAAAATGCCTTTAGAAATCGTGTATGCCTTCGGCATTCTGAAAAAAGCGGCGGCAATAGCAAATCACAAGCTAAAGCCTGAAATAATGACCAAGCAAAAGTGCGATGTTATTGGAAAGGTTTGCGATGAAATTATGACCGGCGCGTTGAATAACGAGTTCCCGCTTGTCGTGTGGCAAACCGGCAGTGGCACGCAGTCAAACATGAACGTCAACGAAGTGGTGGCAAACCGCGGCAACGAAATCGCCGGAGAGAAGTTACTGCACCCAAACAACGATGTTAATATGTCCCAAAGCTCAAACGACACATTTCCCACCGCCATGCATATCGCGGCAGTGCTTGAAATTAAAGACCGCCTATTGCCTTCCATTGACCAGCTCATTGGCACATTACAGCGGCTGGAAAACGAAAATCAGGGCTTGCTCAAAACCGGGCGCACTCACTTACAAGACGCCACGCCCATCACCTTTGCCCAGGAAATCAGCGGCTGGAGACAAATGCTGGTCAAGGCAAAAGGCATGATCGTTATGTCAATGGACTGCATTAAAGAACTGGCTTTGGGCGGTACGGCGGTAGGAACCGGCTTGAACTCACCGGTCGGTTTTGACGTGGAAATCGCAAAGGCAGTTGCCGACTTAACCGGGGTCGATTTCAAAACGGCGGAAAATAAGTTCCACGCGCTGACTTCCAAAGACGATCTCGTTTTTGCCCACGGTGCTCTAAAAGCACTTGCCGCCAACTTAATGAAAATCGCCAACGACATTCGCTGGCTTGCAAGCGGCCCCCGCTGCGGCATAGGCGAAATATTGATACCGGAAAATGAGCCCGGCTCTTCAATAATGCCCGGCAAAGTGAACCCGACCCAGTGCGAAGCGGTAACAATGGTTGCCGTGCAAGTAATGGCAAACGACACAGCCATTGGAATTTGCGCCTCGCAGGGAAACTTCCAGCTCAATGTTTATATGCCGGTGTGCATTTACAACTTTTTGCAATCGGTGCGCCTTTTGGCTGACAGCATGATTTCCTTCGATGTCAACTGTGTCTCAGGCATACAGCCTGTCAAGGAAAAAATGAAACATGGGCTGGATAACTCGCTTATGCTGGTTACGTGCCTGAATCCTGTCATCGGGTACGATTCGGCGGCGGAGACGGCAAAAAAGGCTTTCAAGGACAACACAACCTTAAAGGAAGCATGCGTTGCGTTAGGGTATTTGTCGCCTGAAGATTTTGACAAGCATTTTAAGCCTGAAGAAATGATTGCGCCTAAGTAAGCTTCCCAATTGATGTTTTGGGGGCTAGACACTCCTTAAACATCCTTTTACTATCTTACGCGCGCCTTAGAGCAATTGTGTTATGTAGAGGAGGAAAGCGAATGGTATACAGCTATTTTCCCGGCTGCACATTAAAAACAAAAGCCAAAGAGCTGGACAAAAATGCCCGCTTTAGCGCAGAAGCGCTGGGCATCACACTTGAAGAAGTCGATGACTGGCAGTGCTGCGGCGCGATTTATCCTATGGGAACGGATGAAATTGCGACCAAGCTTGCCTGCATTCGTTACCTGCACGCCTCAGAAAAAAAGGGGCGGGATCTCGTTACATTATGTTCCGCTTGCCACCATGTGTTTAAGCGTGTCAACAACGATGTATTGACCGACAAAACGTTCAGAGATACGGTAAACAACTACCTTGCCCAGGAGGAAGAGCCGTACCGCTACACAGGCGGAACAAAGGTTCTTCATTACCTTGAAGTTTTGAAAAACCATGTTGGCTTTGATACGATTGCGTCAAAGGTCAAAAATCCCCTTACCGGAAGAAAAATCGGCGCTTACTATGGCTGTCTGCTCCTGCGCCCTTCCAACGTTATGCAGTTTGATGATCCGGAAAACCCAACAATTTTTGAGGATTTTATCAAAGCCCTGGGCGCGGAACCGGTGATTTACCCCTTACGCAACGAATGCTGCGGCGGCTACATATCGCTTAAGGAAAAGGAAATGTCACAGGAAATGGTTCAGAAAATCGCCGAAAGCGCAATTTCCAAAGGAACGCATGAATTAATTACCGCCTGTCCTTTGTGTATGTATAACGTGAATAAGTTTTCCGGGGACGATATGTCGGTTGTTTATTTTACCGAACTTTTGGCGGAAGCTTTGGGCGTAAAACAGGCGCAATAAGGAGGAAATCATGCATAACGATAAAGATTTAGCGGATCAGATGCGCAGCATCAGCGGAGCTGAGGAAAAAAGATGCATGAAATGCGGAAAATGTTCGGCTTCCTGTCCTGTTTATGAGTCGATGGACATTCGACCGCATCAATTTGCTTCATATCTGCGGGAAGGTCGTGTCCGGGCGATGATGGGATCGAAGGCATTGTGGAAATGCCTTTCCTGCTATGCATGCATGGAGCGCTGTCCCCGGGACGTGAAACCGGCAAAGCTCATCGAAGCGGCGCGGCTTTTATCGGTTAGGCAGTTAGGCGCAAATTATGTAACGCCTGATGATATTCCTGAGTTGGTTGATCCTGATTTGCCCCAGCAACTTTTGGTCAGTGTGTTTCGTAAATACACTAAGTAAGGGAGAGTATACAAAGTGCAAAAGATAGGAGTTTTTGTCTGTCATTGCGGGACAAACATAGCAGCCACCGTTGATGTAAGCGGCATAGCGGAAATAGCAAAAACTGAACCAGGCGTTGTGTACGCTGATGAATATCCATATATGTGTTCGGAAGTTGGGCAGAATATGCTTATCAATGCGGTGAAGGAGCACAACCTTTCTGCGGTTGTTATTAGTGCTTGCTCGCCGCGTATGCATGAGACGACATTCCGAAAAGCCGCTGATAAGGCCGGAATTAATCCGTACATGGTTGAAATTGCCAATATTCGCGAGCATTGTGCGTGGGTTCATAAGGACAAAGAAGAGGGAACGAAAAAAGCCGCCGCTTTGACACGGGCGGCGCTTGCGAAAGTCCAGTTGAACCAGCCGCTTTTTCCGGATGAAAGCCCGGTAACAAAGCGGGCTTTGGTTATCGGCGGCGGAATTGCAGGCATTCAAACAGCGCTGGACATTGCCGAAGCTGGTTTCCCGGTTGACATCGTGGAATCAACGCCAAGCATCGGCGGGAAAATGGCGCAGCTGGATAAAACCTTCCCGACATTGGACTGCGCCGCCTGTATTTTGACGCCGAAAATGGTTGACGCCGCCGCACACGAAAACATCACGCTGTACACATACAGCGAAGTTGACAAGGTTGAAGGCTTTGTCGGGGATTTTACCGTTACAATACGCAAAAAAGCCCGAAGTGTTGACATGACAAAATGCACCGGTTGCGGCGATTGCTGGAAAAAATGCCCGGCAAAAAAAGCGCCCAGCGAATTCGACCAAGGGTTGCGTGTCCGCACTGCCATTTACCTTCCCTTTGCACAAGCCGTTCCCAACGTTCCGGCCATTGACCGCTCGCAATGCCTGAAGTTTACCTCAGGCAAATGCGGAGTATGCGAAAAAGTCTGCGGCCCAAAAGCCATCTGCTTTGAGGAGGAAGATGAGCTAGTCACCGAAAAATACGGCGCTATTGTGGTGGCAACCGGATACAACCATATTCCTATGGAAAAGTTCGGCGAACTTGCCTACAACGACAGCAAAGACGTAATCACTTCACTTGAACTTGAGCGCTTGCTGAACGCGGCAGGTCCCACCGGCGGCAAACTCCTGCGACTATCCGACAACCATAAGCCGAAAAATATAACATTCTTGCAGTGCGTCGGTTCGCGCGATATTTCGCCACGTGGAAAAGCTTACTGTTCAAAAATCTGCTGTATGTACACGGCAAAACACGCCATGCTCATCAGGGACAAATATCCGGACATTGAAGTTACGGTTTTTTTCATCGATGTTCGCAGCCCCGGAAAGGCATTTGATGAGTTTTACAGGCGGGCTGACGAAGAATACGGCGTGCGCTACATCAAAGGGCAAATCGGTAAAGTTGTTGATGACGGAAACAGCCTTCATATTCAGGCGATTGATATGCTTGACAACAGGAGCTACAACTTTAAAACCGATATGCTTGTGTTGGCAGCCGCAATAGAGCCTGTAAAATCTGTGCGGAGCCTTGCGACATCATTGACCGCCAGCATTGACACAAACAACTTTATGACAGAGGCGCATCCGAAACTGCGTCCGGTTGAAAGCCCGACATCGGGAGTGTTTTTATCAGGCGTCTGTCAGGGACCGAAAGACATACCTGAAACTGTCGCGCAGGCGGGAGCCGCGGCGGTAAAAGTTATCGGCTTGCTCGTGAAGGACAAACTGAAAACCAACCCGTGTGTGGCTATGGTTGACGAGCTTTACTGCAACGGCTGTTCCGCCTGCGAGCCTGTATGCTCATACGGCGCGATAACATACGCCGACTGCGAAATAAACGATCACGGCGTAAAGGGCATACAGCGGCTGGCACAGATAAATAAGGCGCTTTGTCAGGGCTGCGGCGGATGTGTTGTTGCCTGCCCGTCAGGTGCGATGGACTTGCAAGGCTTTTCAAACAGGCAAATTCAGGCGGAGGTTGATGCGATATGTCGATAAATCCCGAAAACAACGTGAAAAAAACGGATTTTACCCCCTTAATTGTATCGTTTTGCTGCAATTGGTGTTCGTATGCGGGGGCAGATTTGGCAGGTTCAAGCCGTTTAACCTATCCGGCGGAGATAAAAATCATCAAAGTTCCCTGTTCTTCCCGTGTAAACCCGCTTTTTGTGCTTAGAGCGTTCCAAAAAGGTGCGGATGGAGTTATTATATGCGGATGCCACCCGGGAGATTGCCATTATAACACCGGAAATTACTACACAAGACGTCGTATGACGCTTTTATTCTCCCTGCTTGATTACATCGGCATTGAACGCGACCGCACACATGTTGAATGGGTTTCTGCCGCCGAGGGAGCCAAGTTTGCAGCAACAATGGACAATTTTGCTGCAAAAATCCATGCATTAGGCAAAAATGTGCGATTGGAGGATCTGCGATGCAAGAGAAAATGAGAGCGAGAGCAAAGGATCTGCTTTCTGATGGGAGTGTCAAGCGGGTTTTAGCATGGAAAAAAGGCGATTTCCCCACAAATCCTGAACCGGCTTTCTTTAATACCGTGCAGGAACTGGACAATATGGTTTATGACCAGTTTTGCTCCTCAAATTTGAGCAACATTATGATAGATGCCGCAAAGTGTGATGGGAAAACGCTGGTTTTTCTCAAACCCTGCGACACATACAGCTTTAATCAACTGTCAAAAGAGCATCGGGTTTCCCGCGAAAAATCCTTTATAATCGGCGTGGGTTGTGAAGGAAACGTAAAAATAGAGGAAATGGAAGAAGTCGGGCTTTTTGAGAGATGCGAGATTTGTACAAAAACGAATCATGTGGTTTTTGACGAGTTAATCGGCGAGGACGTAAAGCCGCGTAACGGGAAAAACCGCTTTGATCCGGTTGTCGCAGTTGAACAAATGTCTCCGGAAGAGCGTTTTGCGTTTTGGCGCTTGCAGTTTTCCCGCTGTATCCGCTGTAATGCGTGCCGCAATTTCTGTCCGGCGTGCAACTGCAAAAAATGCGTTTTTGACAACACCAAGTACGATGTCCAGCAAAAGGCAAACGTCACTCCCTTCGAGGAGCAGCTGTTCCACGTCATCCGCGCCTATCACGTTGCCGGACGTTGCACGGACTGCGGCGAATGCAGCCGAGTCTGTCCGCAAAACATCGACTTGCAGTTGCTTAACCGCAAGCTTATCAAGGATATTAACGAGCTTTACGGCGAATATCAGGCGGGCGACGACAAAGAAGCCATGAACCCGCTCACCCATTTCAACATGGACGCAGACCCCGAACCGGGCATCGTCCATGAAAGGGGGAATTAACATGAAAAAAATCGCAAAAGATAACTGGACAAAGCTTTACACCGTAATATCAGCCTCTTACCCGCTGTATTTGCCGGTTCGCAAGGGCGGACAGCTAAATTACGCCCCCTGGGAAGAAGGCTGTGAGGCGGACATTGAAACCTTAAAAACGCTCAAATCGCCAAAGACATTTTTTCTTCCGCAAGTGGAAAACATTTACACCGCCTCACTGGAGGGGAAAAAGATCAAAATTGAAACGCAGCCGTTTATTGATAAGCAGTTTGTGCTTTTTGGCGTAAAAGGCTGCGATGTCAAAGGCGTTGAAGTCCTGGACAGTGTTTTTTTGTCGCACCCTGTGGATAAGTTTTATCAAGCGCGGCGCGAACACGGGACGATTGTATCGCTTGCCTGTTCTGACCCGCGCGCTACCTGCTTTTGCAAGCCATTTGGCATTGACGCATCAAAACCTGCTGGTGATGTAGTGACATGGATTTCCCCGGACGGCTGGCTGTATTGGAACGCGCAAACGGAAAAGGGGCAAAAACTCACAGATTTTCTTTTAAGCGCCGGTCTTTTTGAAGACGCTGACGAGGCGGATGTGCAGAAAATGGAAAAGGAGATTCAGGAAAAGATAAATGCCTTGCCGTACAGTAGCGGCTTGCCGTTGGATGTGTTTAGTACGGAACATTTGCTGGACTTCTTTAATTCCCCTGAGTGGGATTCCCTGCATCATGCGTGCAAGGCGTGCGGAACCTGTACTTTTATCTGTCCGACCTGCCAGTGTTACGACATAAAAGATTTTAGCGCGGGCAAAAGCGTTATCCATTACCGCTGTTGGGATTCATGTATGTATTCAGATTTTACGCTGATGGCGCACGGCAATCCCCGCAAAACCCAAAAAGAGCGATTCCGCCAGCGTTTTATGCATAAACTTGTTTATCATCAGGAAAAGCACAAGGGAGAATTTTCCTGCGTGGGCTGCGGCAGGTGCGTAAATCAATGTCCGTCTTCTTTAAATATCGTAAAAGTGATAAAAAGTTTGGGAGGCAGCGCCAATGTCTAAAACACCTGATTTTTTGATTCCGCACATAGGCGTTATTGCCGATATTCGGACGGAAACGCCCGATGTCAAAACGTTCCGCGTTGTCGGGCAGGACGGCAAAAAACTTTTTCCCCACAAGCCCGGACAGTGCGCAATGCTTTCTGTGCCGGGAGTTGGGGAAGCGATGTTTTCCATCACTTCATCCCCTGAAAACGATGCCGGGCAGGATTTTAGCATTAAGCGAACCGGTCAATTGACTGAATATTTGCACGCATTGGATCCGGGAGATGAAGTTGCAATCCGTGGCCCATACGGCAATGCGTTTCCTGTTGAAACAGTTTTGAAAGGGCAAAACCTGCTCATTGTTGCAGGCGGCATCGGGCTTGCTCCGGTGGGTGCAGTTGTCAGATACGTTTTTGACAACCGCGCGGATTACGGCTCGCTGGATGTTTTGTACGGCTCCCGCTCCATGGATGACCTGGTTTTTTTGAAAGAAATCGAGGAAACATGGAGCGCCCAGCCTGACACGAAAATCCACTTGACCATTGACCGTGAGCAGTCCGGATGGACCGGGAACGTAGGCTTTGTACCTGCATACCTGAAAGAGATGGCGTTTCCCACGAACAAGATGGCGCTTGTGTGCGGCCCGCCGATTATGATTAAGTTTACGCTGGCGGCATTACTGGAAATGGGTTTTCAAAAAGAGCAGGTTTATACGACCTTGGAACAGAGGATGAAGTGCGGGCTTGGCAAATGCGGGCACTGCACCATCGGATCAAAATATGTTTGTATCGACGGCCCGGTATTCCGCTGCGACGAAGTGGATACCTTGCCGGATGAATATTAGGAGGACACTATGCAGGAAATGGCGAAAGTATACTTTTTCGGAAAGCTTTACACGGTTCCGGCGGATCTCACCATAATGACCGCCATGGAATATGCCGGCTACAAACTGCTGCGCGGCTGCGGCTGCCGCCACGGTTTTTGCGGCGCATGCGCCACGATTTACCGCCTGGCAGGTCAGCATAAACTCAACTCCTGCCTTGCGTGCCAGACAAAAGTCGAAGACGGCATGTATGTGGCGACCTTCCCATTCTTCCCCACCATGAAGAAAGTATACGACATCGAAAAAGTGAAGCCTGAAGAACAGTTGATGATGCAGCTCTACCCGGAAATCTACGCCTGCATCGGCTGTAACGCCTGCACGAAGTCCTGTCCGAAGGAATTGTCGGTGATGCAGTACATCGCGTACGCCCAGCGGAACGAACTGGAAAAATGCGCGAAGGAATCATTTGACTGTGTTTCCTGCGGTATTTGCGCCACGAAATGTCCGGCAGGCATTTCACACCCCATGGTCGGCGTGCTTGCAAGAAGGCTTGCCGCCAAATACATACAACCGGAAGCCGAGCATAACACGGTGAAATCTGAATCGGTATTAAGCGGAGAGTTGGATGCGCTTATTGCGGAAGTCATGGCGAAACCAGTCGAAGAAATGAAATCGCTTTACAATGCCCGAGAAATCGAGAAATAGGAGGAAGCTGATGTTAACCGAACAAATGCTTGAATCGATAAAGAAAGTTGAGGAAACGCGGGCTGAAAGAATGAAATCGGAGCCCAAACGCCTGACCGCCGAGGAGAAAGAGGTTTTACTCAAAGAGTATCACCCGGACTACAGGGAAGAAGGCTTTCACACCATTGGAATTGGTCCGAACAAAGGGGAAAAAGCGCCGGTTGAACTGACCGAACTCCTCCATTCAAACAGCCATCTTCACGGGCTGGATATTGATTTAAGCAAAGTGACCTTTGATGTTGATGTTTTGATTATCGGGGGCGGAGCGGCTGGAGCTTCTGCCGCTATAGAAGCACACCTTGCAGGGGCTTCCGCCATGATTGTTACCAAGCTGCGCTTGGGCGATGCCAACAGCATGATGGCGCAGGGCGGCATTCAGGCGGCGGACAAGGAAAACGACTCACCTATGCAGCATTATCTGGACGCATTTGGCGGCGGGCATTACAAGGCAAAGCCTGAACTCTTAAGACGGCTTGTAATGGACGCACCGGGCAGCATCCAGTGGCTGAACAGGCTGGGCGTAATGTTTGACAAACAGCCTGACGGCACGATGACCACAACGCACGGTGGCGGCACTTCCCGCAAGAGAGTACACGCCTGTGCCGACTATACCGGCGCGGAAATCACCCGCACACTCCGGGATGAAGTGCGAAACCTTCAAGTCCCGGTTGTGGAGTTCACCGCCGCCATCGAATTGCTTATGGACGAAAAAGGCAATGTTGCCGGCGCTGTTTTACAGAACATGGAAACAGGCGAGCATTTTGTTGCCAAGGCCAAAACCGTCATTATAGCCACAGGCGGTGCAGGACGCTTGCATTATCAAGGCTTTCCCACGTCCAACCATTACGGGGCTACAGCGGACGGTTTGATTCTCGCCTATCGCGTCGGAGCGAAATTGCTGTATCAAGACACCATCCAATACCACCCGACCGGAGTTGCCTTTCCCGCGCAACTTTTCGGCGCGCTCGTATCGGAAAAAGTGCGCGCTATCGGCGCAATGCTTTTGAACGTGGACGGCGAGGCTTTTCTGAACCCGCTTGAAACACGCGATGTTTCCAGCTCCGCCGTTATCCGTGAATGCAAGTTGCGGAAAAAAGGCGTACCAACCCCGCAGGGATACGGTATTTGGCTGGATACGCCGTTGATAGAGATTATCCACGGCAAGGGCATGATAGAACGGAGTATTCCCGCCATGTACAGTATGTTCAAAAAGTACAATATTGATATGCGCGAAGTGCCAATATTAATTTACCCCACCTTTCATTATCAAAACGGCGGCATTGAAATTGAAGGCGATGGCGCAACCGGCACCATACGCAACTTGTTCATTGCCGGTGAAGCTGTGGGCGGGATTCACGGGCGCAACCGTTTGATGGGGAACTCCATGCTGGACACGGTCGTTTTTGGTCGTCTGTGCGGAAAAGCGGCCGCCCAAAAAGCCGCTGATGTCTCCATCGGCAAGCTGAGTCTGAACCACGTGCAGGCTTACGCAAAAAGCCTGGAAGATTCCGGTATCAAAACCGGCACACGATCGCCCCTACTCTTCCCTAAATATACTAGGGAAGTGAACTGATTTTACGATATTAGGAGATAAGGTATGGTTTACGAAACGTTCGATCGGATGGAAGAATTTGTTGCAAAGGCGTTTGTCGCAGCAGGCGTGCCGCCGGAAGATGCGAAAGTCTGCGCTGATGTGTTGATTGAGTCAGACAAAAGGGGCATTGATTCCCACGGTGTGGGGCGTTTCAAGCCCATTTACATTGACCGCATTAAAGACGGAATTCAACAACCGATCACGAAGTTTGAAATTGTGCGCGAAGGTCCGACAACAGCGGTTGTGGACGGGCACCACGGCATGGGACAGGTTATCAGCAAGAAGTGCATGACAATGGCCATTGAAAAGGCGAAAAAGTACGGGCTTGGAATGGTGGCTGCCCGCAATTCCACCCATTACGGCATTGCAGGGTACTATGTTACTATGGCATCTTCGGTTGGCATGATCGGGATCACCGGAACAAACGCAAGGCCGTCTCAAGCACCAACTTTTGGTGTGGAAAATATGCTTGGAACAAACCCACTGACTGTCGGATTTCCAACTGACGAAGATTTCCCCTTTGTCCTT
>Ga0209755_10006493_pt1 | contig 12930 bp, 11 predicted proteins | sample TergutCo191P1_FD_187301 | JGI IMG/M metagenome (GOLD analysis project Ga0209755, IMG submission 187301) | Cornitermes sp. P1 segment gut microbial communities from Petit-Saut dam, French Guiana - Co191P1 (SPAdes) (version 2) | ecosystem: Host-associated > Arthropoda: Insects > Digestive system... | reverse complement strand
GCCTTGCGAGTTCCAGGATTCCGATTTTCGTCTTGATCATTTTCTGCTGGTTTGTCACTCTGTGCTCCTTGTCTCAAAAGTGTATCTGTTTTTTCGACAAGTGTCAGGTTTTATCTTGACTATCACAACTCCCGCCCGTACAATCCGCAAGCGCCTGTTGTGTGCATGGATGAAAAACCGTATCAGCGGCTTGGCCATGTACGCGATCCGCTGCCCATGCGTCCCGGGTCTGTTGAAAAAATTGACGGCGAATATAAACGGGAAGGAACGTGCAGCATATTCATTTTCACCGAACCGCTTAGGGGTTGGCGTTATTCCAAGGCGCTGCCCCGCAGGACAAAAGAGGATTGGGCAAATCAGGTCAAACGAATACTTGACGAGGAATATCCTGAAGCACGGAAAGTCGTTCTTGTAATGGATAACTTGAACACGCATAACACTTCATCTCTGTATGAAGCTTTTCCCGCGGAAGAAGCGTTCCGACTTGCGCAGCGGCTGGAGATACATTATACACCGAAACATGGCAGCTGGTTGAACATAGCTGAATGCGAGCTGTCCGCTTCGGCCCGACTCTACCTTTTTGATTTGGACGACGGTGAAGCCGAGACCATTATTCTGGCCCAAGAACAGGCCGCCGACATAGCAATAATTGACGAAAAATTAGGCCGTCGCTATGCCACCCAACTAAATATCCCTGTAACCGGAACGATCGGCATTTTGCTCAAAGCGAAAGAACACGGCATTATCCCCGTAGTCGCCCCTCTTTTACAGGAATTGCGTAACAAATCATCGTGGATCGACGATCCCCTTTTTCAGAAGGCCCTTTCCATTGCGGGAGAGCTAGGGTAATATTTACGGCGCGTTAGGGGCAAGCCCTTGCGTTCTCAAACCACTAACAAAAAGGCCGCCCTGGAAGCCAATCAACTTCCAAGGCGGCCCTTTAAACCATCAAAACACGCGATTACTTAGGGCGCTACGAAATTAGCCCTTCTCTCTTCGATAACTTCCCGTGCGCCAAGGGCCATCAGGTTTTCGACACCAGCATTCCACACGCTGTCAAAGTCCGCAGGTGCAGCCCTTATCGAGTTTATCAAAAGAATGCTCATGTGGGTTTGCAGCTCTGGGCCTCTCGGGCCGGCGGCAATCAGCGGCTGCTCGGTAAGAATAACCGGATCCGGCCGCGCATTGTTCATGGCCACACGATGGGCATTCATCACCAAAGCCTCTGGGTGCGGGGCAAAGCCAAGGGCTATCATCCTTACAGTATCTTCACCAAGGAAGATTCCGTTCTGCAAAGGGGTAAGGTCGATATTCCAGGGGCTATTCTGAATCCAGCCGCCACCAGCCATGGGGTTGATCCTCGGCAGGCCGTCAACCATTTCATGAACAATTCCCTCTGGCCCAGTCTGTAGGAAGCCGAAGTTCTCGGGCCTGGCAAGCCAGTTGAGGTACTGCATTGCCCCATGGGGATTGTTCGCCGCCCTGGGAATGAAGATGGACAGACCCGCAGAGTCGTAGGATATCCTCGTGCCAGGGAATGCGTCAACGGCAACCCATCGTGCGCCAGGAACAATCTGCTGTAGGTTTGTGGTAAGCCCTTCACCCACCCGGAAAACCTGATCCCAGTTGTGCCCAAACGCACCGACAGCCCCGCTGGCAATAAGGTTATTCATGGCCGCATCGTCGGGATACGTAAAGAAGTCCGGGTCAATAAGCCCGGCATTGTACATCCTGTTTACGAAGCGAACGCCTTCCTTGTAGCCAGGAATAAGCGCATGGCGATCGGTGACGATATAGACCCAGCGTTCCTGCACGGGCATGTTCGGATCGATAAACGATTCGATGATCTGCCCCGCTTGCCATCGCACGTCGCTGGTCATAGTCCAAGGCACGACCCTGCTCACATTGCCGGGATTATAGTCCCTGAACGCTTCAAGGGCAGAAAAGAATTCCTCGTGCGTGGTGGGAACCGGCAGACCAAGCGCATCCAGCCAGTCATGGCGCATAAAGACGTTAAGCCTGGCATTGTTCGCGCGCATCATCGGCACCGAGAACAGCTCACCCGTCCGCAGGTTCTGGTTCCTAAAGATGAAATCCCTACCCGGCAGGGCTTGATCGGGACCAAGGAAGGCCCTGACATCCCTAAGATAGGTACCAACATGGGGGGCCATGTCAAAGAGGCCACCCAGCTCACCCCATTCGGCGACATTGGCGGAAGCCCAAGTCATCATCAGATCGGGCGGATTCCCCCCGGCCATCAGGGTAGACTGAATGTCATGCTCGGTCCAACGGGATACTGCCTCGAAAACGACCTGAAGACCTAGATCCGCATAGACTTGCTCCTGGATCCACCTGGTCCACTGATTGTCAGCAGCGTTGGTCCTGCCACCGTCGGTACCACGGTCAAAGACCACAACCCTCACGACATTGTCCCCTACCTCGGCTCTGGGACAACCGGTAAACATCACCGAAAATACCAGTGAAGCCGCCATTACCCAAAAAAGCACCTTGCTTTTCCTCATACACTCTCCTCCTATATCTAACATATGTTTAGTTTTGGAAACCAGGGTCTCCGAAACAATAACAAGCAGCTTACCCCTTTACCGCGCCAAGGGTAACTCCGGCGATGAAGTAGCGTTGCAACCACGGATACACAAGAAGAATCGGGACCGTGGCAATCATAATCGCAGCGGTCATCATTCCCTCGCTGGCGACCTCAAAGTGAGCCGCCAGGCCTTCCTGTCCCTCTATACCCGTAATGTTGTTGATAATATTGAACAACAGAAGCTGTATTGGGTGATACTGCGATGCCGCCGGCAGAAACATAAGCGCGTCGGCGAAACCGTTCCAGCGACCAACCGCATAAAATAGGGAAAGCGTGGCAAGCACCGGCACGGACAAAGGCAGATAAATGCGGGTCAGAACCACAAAGGGATTAGCCCCGTCCATCTCGGCGGATTCCCTGAGGCTTTCGGGCACGTTGTAAAAAAAGCTTCGCAGAATGATCATGTTGAACACAGAGATCGCACCCGGCAGGATCAGCACCAGCGGGTTGTTCAAAAGACCCAGGTTCCTCATCAGCAACCAGTTCGGTATGATCCCGGCGTTGAAGTACATGGTAAACAAGATAAAGATGTTGATTATCCTCTTGCCTTTGAGGGCGTAGATCATGGGAAAGGCGCAGAGGGTTGTCATAGCCAGAGAAAACACCGTGACAATGGCGGTAAGAACAGTTGTCCAGACCATCGAGCGGATAAAGTTCGCATCGGTGAAAACGAACCGGTAATTGTCTATTGTAAAATCCACGGGCAAAAACAATACCCGCCCTTGTATCAGCGCAATCCGCCCGCTAAGCGAACGCGCAAGCACATTCATCATGGGGAGCAGGCAAAGCATTATCACGAATATGCAAATAGCAACAACAACCCAGTCGCCAGCCTTTTTCGAGGTCGAATTTACAATCATGTCAACACCTCCTACATGATGCCCCGCTCACCAAGCCTTTTCGCAAGGAAATTGGCGGCGAGAAGGAAAATGACACTGACCACCGACTGGAAAAGCCCGATTGCCGCAGTAAGGGAATGCTGCCCCCCCAGTATACCGATGCGGTACACCATAGTATTGATAACGTCCCCAACGGGAAGCATGGTTATGTTTATATTCAGCATGGCCCAATAGCGGTCAAATTCGCTGCCCAGCATCCAGCCCAGATTCAAGATCAGCAAGACCACAATCGTGGGACGCAGCCCCGGAAGGGTAACATGCCGTATCTTCCCCCATCGACCGCAGCCGTCAACCTCGGCCGCCTCGTACAGCTCCGAATTGATACTGGTAATCGCAGCAAGGTAGATTATCGTACCCCAACCCATGCTCCTCCACACGCCCAGGCCGATGAAAGTTGCCACCCACGGTCCCGGCGCAGACAGAAAAGGTATCGGCCCCATGTCCACCCTTGCCAGCAGAACATTGATAACACCCCTGCCAGGGGCGAAAAGCTCCGATGCCATGCCGGAAATGATTATCCAAGAGATAAAGTGTGGCAGGTACACTATGGTCTGGGTAACTTTCTTGAAACGCTTAAAGGCAAGCTCGTTAAGCAAAATGGCAAGGATGATTGGCGCGGGAAAGCCAAAAATAAGGTCAAGGAAGTTAAGCCAGATTGTGTTACGCAAGGCAGGGACAAACCCTGGGTGTTGAAATGCCCGTTGAAACCAATGGAGACCGACCCAGTCGGCATCCCACACGGTCGGGTGAAAGATGTTCCAGTTCTTGAACGCGATTACGATATTCCCCATGGGAACATAGCGAAACACGATGAAAAAAGTTATGGGCAAAACAAGCATGGCGTACAGCATCCAGGTACGCTGAAAATAACTGTCGCGCCTACGGTTAGATGTGTAGCTTCTGCCCATACCAGAGTCCCCCTTTCACATTTTATAGTTATACCACAGCCCGAAATTCCCGCAATGTAAAAATCCCAGATTTAGGGTAAAAATACAATATGGAAGTTACATCTTCCCCAGAGTAATATCATCCCCGCCAAGTTCCTTAACGGAAGAGGTTTTCTGGTAGAACCTGGGAACGCGATCCATAAAGCCCTGGGCCGTATAGAACGGGTCGTCGCTTTTGATTGGCAGTTCTATGGTGCGGCCTTCGGTGCCGGCCTTATATATAGAAGTGATAAGCTCGATTGTGGCCCTGCCGTCCTTACCGCCAATCATGGGTTCGCCGCCAGCCTCGATGGCACGCAGCACGTCGTCGATTTGGCCCTCGTGAAGCTCGTGGGGAAGCTTTGGCAGACCGTCGTGCAGATCGTTAAGCTGCTTTAACAGGGCCTGGTCCTGATCGGGGGCGGGAAAGCCGTTGGTCTGGGAAACGTTGGCGGCGACTTTCCAAGGCGCGGAAACACGGGCCTTTTCACTCTGAAATACGATCTGCTGCTCCTCGCCGTGGTGTATTACGGAGCTGGTAATCTGGGCCAGGGCACCCTTGGCGCACATGCCGCCGTCGTAACGCAGAACGGCGACGGAAACGTCCTCTACCTCGGCATTGTCGTGGGCGGCGTTGCTTAGCATGGCGCTGACCTTACCGGGAAGGCCGAGCATCCAGCACAGCATGTCGATGTGATGCACCGCATGGTTAAGCGTGCAACCGCCACCCTCCTTTTCCCAAGTCCCCCGCCACCACAGGTCGTAGTAGCAATGCCCCCGCCACCACAGCGATTCCACCTGCGCATGAACCACCTTGCCGATAAGCCCCGAATCCAGGACCTTTTTCAGGCCGCTTACCGGATCGCGAAAGCGGTTCTGGGCTATGACCGAAAGCAGCTTGCCGCTGTCACGCTGGGCGGCGATCATCGCGTCGCATTCCTGTAGGGAAACGGCCATGGGCTTTTCCACGATTACGCTTTTTCCCGCCTTTAGAAAATCGATCGCGATTTGCGCATGGCAGAAAGGCGGGGTGCAGATGCTTACCAGGTTGATACCAGGATCGTCCAGAATCTCGTTATGGGAAGCACTTACGCGAGCACCAAGTTCGCGATTTTCGTTCACGGCCTGCGCTTTTTCCGGAACAATGTCCACCAAATGGGTTATCTTACAACGTCCGGGGAACGCAAGGTACCCGTCTATGTGCTGGCGCGAAATATTGCCTGTTCCTATGATCGCAACTGATATCATTCCATTATCTCCTATATTTATCGCCGTATGACGATTGTTATGCAATATCCGTTATTTCCGCCCGAAACGGAATCGCCGGCAGCCCGTCGGAGTTGTACAACTGTCGGTCACGGGGGTTACCGGCCCAGGCGTACAGTATACGTTCCGGGTTTTGGACCGATGAAAGATCCACCGAAAGGCAATCCGGGCCTTTGACTTCAGCCGACAGACGGTGGTGTTTACCCCCGGCAATCACGGTGACATGGGGATTTTCATTGGCGACAAGACCCATGCCGCAATTGCTAAACACCAAAAGCAACTGGTCATGGCTATATCTCATGCCCCGGAACAACGGCCCTGGGGATGAATTCCTGTTCTTGAACACCATACGCTCCGCCGCCAGCGCGAGTCTGAGCCCAACGTCTTTCTTGTTGAGCGGGTGCAGATCGTTCCATTCGCCCAGATCAAGACCCGCCGCCATGCCTGTGGCGGGTAGGGACAGGGCGGAACGCTGAGCGTCTCGAAGGATCGCCCAAGAGTTGGACTCGTTGTTTTCCCCTGGCTTTCCCCAAATGGGAAGCTGCACGAAAAGAAAAGGCATCTCATCGCCGGCCCGCCGCCATTTTTCCTGCCAGTCGGCAATATGCGCGGCGAAAAGATCCCTGTACTCGCCAGAGTTCGCTTCGTTCGACTCGCCCTGGTACCACAGAATGCCCTTGCAGGGAAAGTCAAGCATGGGGGCAATCATCGCGTTGAACAGGCCCATGGGCTGACGCTGGAAAACGAAAGGCTCGGGGCAGGGCTTGTAGGCCCGCATTCCCACGCGGTACTCCCAGGTTCCGTTCAGATCCATGCTATCGTCATCTGAAAAAAGGCGGAAGTCCTTGCCCTCGGTAATGCCGCCCTTGCCGTTGCAGCATATAACCCTTATGACAATCCAGTTTTTCCCAGGGTGCAGAAGGCCGGCGGGGACCGTGTATTTACGGGGCGGGTATTGGTAGGTCGTGTTTCCTACCTCCGTGCCGTTCACGTACACCGTGTCGGCATCGACTATCGTGCCCAGCCAAAGCCTGGAATCCTTTGCTGCGAATTCGGCACTTACATCGACCTGTTTGCGCAGCCAGACAGAACCATAGAATTTGTCCAGACTGGCCTTGGAAAAGTTTCCTGGCAGGGAAATTTTGCCCCATTGCGAGAGTATAGCATTCGGTTTATGCCATTTTTCGACCAGGCCCCTATCGCCTATGGTAAGCTCGTCATACCAGGTTTTGATTGCCGTCTCGTCCTGCCTGGCGATTTGGTTGCACAGGGCTGGGTCACCGTATTTTTCGCCAAGGGCGATCTTTTGGGGAAAGGTCTCCAGGGCCTCGCGGCTCATCCAGGCCTCTATCGGGGTACCACCCCAGGCAGTGTTGATAAGGCCAATCGGAACGCCGTGGTTCTCGAAAATCTTTCTGGCAAAAAACCAGGCAGTACCCGAAAACTCGTGCAAGGTTTCGGTTGAAGCCACCGTCCAATGTCCGCCAGAAAGATCCTGCCTGGGACCAGAAAATTCCCATTCCTGCGGAACCTTGAACTGCCTTATCATTGGGTTTACTGGGGCTTCCCACTCCTCTGGGAAATTGTCCCTAAGCCGTTGCATGGTCAGTTCCATGTTAGATTGCCCGGAACAGAGCCACACGTCGCCGAAATATATGTCCTTGAAAACCGTTCTTTTGCCCGATGCGGAGATCGTCATTTCATAAGGACCCCCGTGGGGCTGATCTCCAAGAAAAACGCGCCACCTGCCGTCCGAACCAGTCCTAACGCGATGTACCTTACCCAAAAACTTTACGGAAACCCATGTCCCAGGGGCGGCTACACCCCACACGGGAACGGATACCCCATGCTGAAGTACCATACCGTTTCCAATCAAAGGCGAAACCATTAGCGAACTCATCGTTGTTCAGTATACCATTGACCAGGAATTCAGACAATGCCAAAAATCGCATGTTTTGCAAGAAAATTCCATCATGATGGTGTAAAATGGATGAGCCATGGAAAACAATAAGGGCAATATGCTCGCGTATAATATCGACGACGATATCACTCTGAGCATCTGGCATGTGGTTTACCGAAAATGCACGCCAGTATGGGTAATGCCAGAAAACAGGCTAAACAATATCAACATGACCTACCTTGCCCAAGGGGAAGCCCAGTACATAGTCGATGACGAGGTTATCGACGTAACCCAGGGTACCCTTATGGTCTTGCCCAGGAACAGCATTCGCAGGGCGATTACCTTTCCCGACAAGCTTATGCACTGTTTTTCGGTGGATTTTGCCCTGCGCAACCAGAACGGCGAGGATCTGCCCCCGCCGCTCCCCTTCATATCCACGCCAGGCCGCCAAAAGAACATTACCCATTGGTTTCACGAACTGTCCTTTTCCTGGATGGATAGGCAACCCGGCTACATGCTCAAGTGCAAGGGCCTGTTCCTACAGATACTTCACCGATTCCTGGAATTACTTGTCTACAAGGAACGTTCGTTCGCCGGGGATTTTCGCATTACCAAGGTCGTTCGCTATATAGCGAAAAACTATTGCGAACGCCTGACGGTCAAGTCCATGGCGGATCTGGTCGGTCTTAACCCCACCTACTTTGGGGATTTGTTTCAGCGCACGACTGGGATGAGCTTTAACCGCTACTTGATACAGATTCGCATTAAGAGTGCCGAGGATATGCTTCTTTCTGGCGAGTACAAGGTGGGGGATGTGGCCGAAGCCTGCGGGTTTACCGACACCTCGCATTTCTACAAGCAGTTCAAGCACCTTAAGGGATTCCCGCCCTCGCAGTGCCTGCCGAAGAGCTTTGATTCGTGAGGCGATTGGGTATGATTAGGGGTGGAAAAAAGGCTTGCGGAACGCAAAGAAAAATTGCATACTGCGTTTATCAACAGACAGGAATACTGGCGGGCAAGGAACAATACCGCCGTTTCCTGATACACCTTATATACTTGCCTTAAAAGTGCAAGTTCAGCATAAGCAATACATGTGGCAGAAGTCAACACAAGATGGGGGCCTCGCTGGAGACAACGGTGGAATCCTTATAGTGGTGCTCGAAGCATGTGGCAAAATAGTAACGCTATTATCGTTAACAGCAATGGCGTACGAATTTAGAGTCAGCCTAGTAGGTGTACGCGCAACGGTGACGGTAATTTCAAGGGTAACCCCCCGGCTTTGCCGGGGGTCTCTGACTTTCGTGACAAAAGGCTAGAAACAATAACTGTCATCGTCGCGCCTACTTTCGATGGCGCAGTCAACTACTTTGACGGACGGTTTTCGTTTTCCGCCATCCAAGACCCAACTTTTCATGCGGCAAAAAATACGAAATTGTCGTGTTCTCTACCGCATCAACAGCCCCGCAATGGACAAAAAGGCGGGCAGGGTAGCAAGGGAGCTTCCCAGGTTTGCCAGAAAGAACACGAGCAGCACCTTGGTTATTCGGTTGCGGTAAATCCCCTTCAGACTGGCAATATCCGCCGATATTGTTTCGGCATCGGAAACGCGGGGTTTGCGGACCGTCGCTTGCACAAGCCCCGCGAAGATCCCAGCGCTTATAAAAGGATTAAGCGTGGTAAATGGGGCACCTAGAAAGGCGACCAGGATCGCCAGGGGGTGGCCCATGGCAAGAATACTTCCCAACGCAGCGAAGCCGCCGTTCCACAGTACCCACTGGCGAAGCATTTCCAGACTAAGGCTGGCATCGGCGCGTACAAATCCAGCGACCACTAGCGAAAGGATGAGCACCGGGATGATCCATCTTATGCATTTTGAAAGCAACGTCTTTGGGGGAATGGTTTCAAGCTCGGCCAGACTGCTGGCGGCGGTTTCATCCTCGGCGAATTTTTCAAGCCAAGTCTGTATTCCCTGCAAATGCCCCGCGCCCACGACCGCGATGGTATTGGTTGGGCTCCCACCATCGGCTTTGCTCGCCTTGCCGGCCGCCTCCCATATTTTCGTGGCAAGGTAGCGGTCCCTCTCGTCTATAAGTGTTTCCTTTACGGCGGGAAGATAGTTCGCCAGCTCCTTCATCATATTGTCCAGCTCGTTCGACTTTTTCAGCTTCTCGATTTCGTCCGCACTGAGCTTTTCCCCGGCAAAGGCACTGGAAAACAGAGCCGCAAGCAACTTGCACTTGCTCCACAGTGCGCAACGCGCCCATGCCCGTCTAAGGGTCGTCTGCACCTCGCGGTCGCAAAGGCTGAACTCTATGCCCAGCTCCTTGGCGACGTTTATCGCGGCAATCATTTCCTCGCCTGGTTTTACCCCGATCTCGTTCCCCAGGCGTCGCTGGAAACTTGCCAGCGCAATGTTGGCAATCAGAAGAAAGCCCTTGCCTTCGCGCAAAACCTTGGAAACGTTAAGCTTTTCCCACATGTCCTGTTGGTTTATCGATGCATAGCGGCCTGCGTCCAGTTCCACGCACACCATACCCGGCATTTCCCCGCGAATGGCACCAATCACTTCCTCTATGCTTTCCCTGGAAATATGCGCCGTTCCGATCAGGCGAATATCCCTTCCACCAAGATTGAGACGTATGTTGTTACTACTCATGCCGCTTACCGTTAGCCTCTATGTTCCCAATAGCTCGATAAATATCGTCTGATGGGTTGAACAATATCCAATCTTCCATAATTAAGTATTATATTGGGGTGCAAGGTTCCGGTCAAGCTGACCCTGGCTTGTGCCAGGGCGGTTCATATTTCCTTTCCTTGTTCGCATGAGGGAAAAATCGAAAATATAGGTTGCGGTGCTTGACAAAAGTCACCACGAAATGTTAGTTTAAGGTAACAGAGTTAGCGTGGTGTAATAACCGTGCTTTCCATATATTTTTTATCGTTAGGGAGAGAAAGGCATGAAGAAGATTCTGTCATTGACGATTGCGGGGGCGATGGCCCTTGTTTTCACATTTACGGCCCATGCCGGCGGCGGCAGGGATACTGCCCCGGTCGGGCCGACGATTACGGTAACCCACATGTCTGGGGTAACCGAGGTGCCGATAAATCCCAGGCGGGTCGTGGTTTTCGACATGGGCATGTTGGATACTATGGAGGCACTGGGGCTTGGGGGTTACATAATCGGGATTCCCATGAACGTGGTTCCGCGTTCTCTGGAAAGGTTCGGGCAAAGCCCTTTTATCAACATGGGCACGCTTCATCAGCCGAACCTTGAGGTCATCGTTTCGCACGACCCGGATCTTATCATAATTTCCGGCAGGGCAAGGCCCGTGTTCGACGAGCTTTCCAGGATTGCCCCCACCGTGGACTTGAGCATTGACAACAACAATATCATGGGATCGTTTAGGGCAAACAATACTTACCTGGGAAGGATATTCGGCAAGGAGGCGGAGGTTGCCGCCATGCTCGCCGATATTGACGCGCAGATTGCCGAGGTTTCCAGGGAAGCCCAGGCATTGGGCCAGGGGAGTCTGATAATCCTTCACAACCAGGGATCGCTACGTGCTTTCGGCCCGGGCAGCAGGTTTGGGTTTATACATGACGTGCTTGGTGTCCCGCCGGTCGATCCTGCGATACCGGTGGCGGGTCATGGGCATGTTGTTTCCAACGAGTATATCGTTGCCAACAATCCTGACATTATGTTCGTGCTGGACAGGAATTATATTGCCGAACGCACGGCAACGCCAAGGCACGATATAGAAAACGAGCTTGTGCGCCTTACTACGGCGTTTGCCAACGGCAACATATTTTACCTTGACACTGAACTGTGGTATCTGGCCGTGGGCGGCGTTCAAGGTAAGAGTGCCAAGATAGCGGAGATAGGCAACGCAATAAGAGGTGCCGGCAACTGAGGGAGGGGCTCCGAAAGCCACGGCAGGGTGAGACTTTTTCGAAACCGAGGTTTTGAAAAGCCGTGGCTTTCGGGGATTCCCGGCATTAAGTAACAGGGTATTGCATTCCGCTAGCCACACATGTTAGACTTGACATACATTATGGGCCTTTGGTCGTAAATTCCGGAAAAGGCTCGCATAAACGTAGGAGATAGACATGGAATATCAGGCTGAGGCATTCACGCTTTTGGAACTGTTCCGCTTAGGCGGCATAACCATGTGGCCACTCACGGTGTATTCAATCGCGACGATCGCCATAGGGCTGGAGCGGATAATATACCTAAGCTACCACAACCTGCAAATCGACGACATGGGTGCCAGGGTTTCGCAGATGATGGCCGACGGCGACTATGATGGAGCCGTGGAATACCTTTCGCCCCAGACCAAAAGGCGCATGGGTGCCAGGGTTCTGCTTGCGCTGGTAAACCGGGCCAGGGACCTGATAAAATCCCCCGGGGGCTTTTCCGAGAAGTCGGTCGAGCGGGCCGCCGGATCCGAGGCTACCGTATGTATCGGCTCGCTGGAAAGCGGCTTCAACTTTCTTGTTGCCCTGGGTTCAATCGCGCCCCTTACCGGCTTCCTTGGAACCGTGACCGGGATGATCGGCGCGTTCAGAGCCATCGCCGAGGCCACCGACGTAAACCCCCAGGTCGTCGCCGGCGGTATCAACGAGGCGCTCATCACCACCGTTTACGGTCTTATCGTGGCGATCTTCGCGATGGTCTTTCACACGATTTTCAGCCACGTCGTTGACAAGTTTGCCGGCAGGGTCGAGAAAAACTGTTCCGACCTGATAGTCGAAATCGCCGATTCTCAGGGTCGGGGACGGGAGCAGTCGGCGTGAACATAAAACGAAGGAAAAAACATCGTTTCGTCGAGCTTGTGGTGGCAAGCGATCTCGCCTTTCTGTTGATTATTTACTTTATCGTTATCGCCGGCTTCAACCTCAACATGGGATTTCTGATGAATCTTCCCGCCAGGGAGTCCGCCCGGCAGATACGAAGCGAGGATCTTCTGCGCTTTGACATAGACGATCAAGGCCGGCTGATCCATAATGCGGAGGAAATCGCCATGTCCGAAGCCAGAAGCCTGATCGCCGGGGCGCAGGCGGCAAACCCCGAGATAGCGGTGATACTGACCATTGACCCACTCGCCAGATGGCAGGAAGTGGTTTCCTTCGTGGAAATCGCGCAAACCGAAAGAATCGAGGCGTTCTCGTTCACCATGCGGAGGGACGCGCAATGAAACTGAACCGTAGAAACGCGGGGAGGAAGATTTCCGTACCCGTCGGCGCAACGTCGGACATCGCGTTTCTGCTGTTGATCTTTATCATGGTGGTGGCGCTGTTAAACTTTCGCATCGAGGTCGCCATCGATCATGCCGA
>Ga0209755_10006492_pt1 | contig 12931 bp, 16 predicted proteins | sample TergutCo191P1_FD_187301 | JGI IMG/M metagenome (GOLD analysis project Ga0209755, IMG submission 187301) | Cornitermes sp. P1 segment gut microbial communities from Petit-Saut dam, French Guiana - Co191P1 (SPAdes) (version 2) | ecosystem: Host-associated > Arthropoda: Insects > Digestive system... | reverse complement strand
GCTGACGACGGTATTCATGATTTGTTCGATGCTTTGGCTTGTTTTGGATTTTTTATCAATCTCGGCTTTTTTAAGCTATCCGCTTTTATGGAATTACAAATTAATGGAAGTAACCGCGTCAATCGCCGGAAAGGTACCGGGATTTTCATTTAACGCCGCGCTGATAACAATTTTATCGCTATTAATATCAATATCAATTATAATCATTGATTACCGCCGCCGGAAAGACTTGTATAAACTCGATCCTTTTTTATAATAATATTATGTTAAATTATAATTCGGCGTCAGCTTTACAAGCTTTTCTTGAACAGGAAAAACTTGGAATGCAAAAAAAATTCGGACAAAATTTTTTGATCAATCCGCGGATTAGAAAGTCGCTTATAGAAGCGTTAGGTGCAAAACCCGGCGATGATGTCTGGGAAATCGGTCCCGGGCTTGGAGCAATGACTGTTATGCTGTTAGAAAATAAATTAAATGTAAAGGCGTTCGAAATCGATAACGGTTTTATCCGCGTATTAAAAAATATTTTTTCGCAGGAAGAAAATTTTTGCCTTGTCGAAGGCGACGCGATGAAAACCTGTTTTAAAGAGCCGCAAGCTCCTTTTCTTTTGGGAAATCTTCCTTATAATATAGCCGCCGCTCTGCTTGCAGATTTTATCGAAAAAAAATTAATTTTTTCGCGGATGGTTGTTACAGTTCAAAAAGAAACCGCGCAGCGTATGGCGGCTTCACCCGGCTCTAAAGATTATTCGTCATTTTCGGTATTGTGCGCTTCAGCTTACATAGTAAAACCTTTAATGGTAATCCGAAAAGATTCGTTTTATCCTCAGCCCAATGTTGAAAGTCAAGGAGTTCTTCTTGAAAAAAAAGAAAACACCGAAGTTTCCGAATATTTTTTTCCGCTTGTACGCGCGCTTTTTTCATCAAGGCGAAAGACAATAAAAAATAATTTATCGCAATTTTTATTTTCACGTTACGGAAACAAACTCTCATCTAAAACCGATGTACAGGATATATGCGCTTCAATTTTTAATAAAAACGGCCTTGACGGAAAAGAAAGAGCTGAAACTCTCTGTTTAGACGTGTTTTTATCTCTTGCAAAATCACTTGAGAATATGCGATTATAAAGAGAGAGATGCAGATAAGCGAAAACATTGCAAAGATCGAAGAAAGGATTCAAAGCGCCTGCAGCCGTTCGGGCAGGAACCGCGGCGAAATTACATTTATGGGCGTAACAAAATTTGTTCCTGTTAATTTGATTGAAGAGGCTTATCGTGCGGGCGTGCGTTGTTTCGGAGAGAGCAGAGTAAAAGAAGCTGCGGAAAAATTTACCGGTTTTAAAATTGATCATTGTAACGCTCGTCTTCACATGATCGGCTCTTTGCAGCGCAACAAGGCAAAACAGGCGGCGGTTCTTTTTGACTGCATCCAGTCAGCGGACAGGCTCGAACTTATTGAAGAGCTTGCAAAGCATTCGTCTGTTCGCGCTCAGCCTCTTGAGATTCTGCTTGAACTGCACACGGGAGAAGAAACAAAGAGCGGGTTTACAAGCTTAAACGAGCTTTTTAAAGCGGCGGAAATAATTATTAAAGCCGAAAAACTGAAACCCGCGGGTCTGATGACAATGGCTCCGTTTACCGATGACGCGGATTTGATCCGATCTTCTTTCAGGCAGCTTGTAACGGCGCAAAAGGAACTTGTAAAACATTTTATGTTTAGCGAAAATGAAGGAAACTGGAATTGTCTTTCTATGGGAATGTCAAATGATTTTGAAATTGCCGTAGAAGAAGGCGCAACGCTTTTAAGAATAGGCAGCGCGATTTTTAAGGAATAATTTTGAAAAAAACATTTTTTTTGATAATTTTATTTTCACTGATGCTCGCTCCGGCGTTTCAGGCGCATTGCCAGAATTTAAGCACAACTGATCCCACGACAGCGGTGTTCGAGATATCCAGGGGCGCTCAATTTTTAAAAGACCTTCGGCGCTGGGAAATTGTCGCCTTCGGATCGTTTCCGTTTGCATTGTTTAATGTAACTTTTATTGCCGATATGATCCGCTGGAATGACGCAAACCGGTTTGATATCAGCGAAGAAGGAAGACGTTATGCGCCATGGCCGCTAAAATCCGCAGGCGCTGTCGAAATGTCGAGTAATGAATTAGGAAGAACAATATTAATCGCGGCAGGTGTTTCGGTGCTGGTAGCGAGCATAGATATCGCCATTGTACTGATAAAAAGAAATCAGGAACGCAAACGCATCGACAGCCTGCCTTCGGGTTCTGTTACCATCGAGCGGATTCTGCCCGGAGACGAAGAGCCGGGCGGCAATGAATAATGAACCGCTTAACGCATAAGATAGAAGAGCGGATAATTTTATCTTTGCGCCTGGATCGTTATGTGTCGGAAAATTTAAAACTTTTATCGCGTTCTCAGGTAAAAACAAGAAATCTAAACGCGAAGATTAACGGAAAAGATGTTAAACTTTCAAGGCTTGTAAAACAGGGCGACTGCCTTGAACTTTGCTGGGATGATTCGCCGCCTGTTAATTTAATTCCGCAGGACATTCCGCTTAATATTATTTTTGAAAATAATTTCTGCGTCGTTGTGAATAAAGCTCAGGGAATGGTTGTTCATCCCGGAGCGGGAAACAGGCAGAATACGCTTGCCAATGCTTTGTATTTTAGAAGACTGGAAAAAAACTTAAATATTGTTTCAGATAACGGAAAAAATAATCAGGATCGTCCCGGCATTGTACACAGGCTCGATAAAGAAACATCGGGTATTATTATCGCGGCATATAATGACGAAGCTCACGCGTTTTTAGCGCGGCAATTTAAAGCGCGGACAGTAAAAAAAAATTATTACGCGGTTGTTCAGGGAAAGCCGAAAGAGCCTAAAGGCAGAATAGAAACATGTATCGGCAGAGACCCGAAGGATCGAAGGCGTTTTATGGTTTCAGCTAACGGTAGAATCGCAGTTACTTTCTATAAAATCATTAAAACATGGAATTCTTATTCGCTTATTCTCCTTCGACCGCGCACAGGCCGCACGCATCAATTGAGGGTACACATGCGCTTCCTTGGCTGTCCGATTCTCGGAGATAATGTTTACGCAGGCGCGGACAAATTATTTCCAAGCGCGTCATTAATGCTTCATTCCAAAAGTTTATCGATAGTTCTTCCCGGTGAAAATGAAGAACGTATTTTTTCTTCGCCGTTACCTTCCAGATTTACCGAAATTATTGAAAAATTAAACAGGATTTCTGAATGAACAAAAATGAGGAGGAAAAAAAATTTACGCAAATTGAAAGAATGGATATGCCTTGTATTGTAGATGAAACTGAAGATTTCGCTGTTGTTTTTAAGCCTCCAAGAATGCATTGTATAAATAAAAATTTGAAATACAATCGCGAACAAGATGAACAAAAAAAGATAAATGATGAAGATGCGGATACGCTTTTTTATTGGTGTAAAAAACATATCGGAGCCGCGGAATATTTACAGCTGATGCACCGACTAGATTATGAAACGCACGGTCTTGTTTTGTTTGCGAAAAATAAAAATAGTTTTGAATTTTTTAAAAATTTGCAGGATAAAGGACAGTTTATAAAAGAATATTCCGCCATTTGTTCAAACATAGAAAATAAATTTGAATTACTTTCTTCTCTGTCCTCTATTAATTATTCATTACTCCCTGCTGTTATCGAAAGTTATTTCCGGCCTTATGGTCCCGGACGAAAATCAGTAAGGCCTGTTATTGATGATCAAAAAAAGCGCAAAGAAACAGCAAAAGACAAAGGCAGTTTTTATAAAACCGAAATTGTCAGCAGAAACGAAAATATTTTTACATTGCGGATTAAACGGGGATTTCGCCATCAAATACGATGTCATCTTTGCTGGATAGGTTATCCGATTTTAAACGATCCCTTATATCCTGAATTAAAAGAACAAAAAGAAACACTGGCTTTGCGCTCTCACGCTCTTTATTTTATTGATCCGTCTTCAAGTAAAAACATCGAATACAGAATCGAATCACTATCTTGAAAATCTTTTATTATATAGTAAAATAGGTTATGACTTTTAAACCGGGTTCAAATATTTATTTTGTCGGAATTAAAGGAACCGGCGTCTGCGCGCTAGCGGAACTAATGTATAATTCAGGAATCAATGTCAGCGGAAGCGATATCCCGGAAGTTTTTTATACAGACGCGATTCTTAATGAATTAAAAATAAAATTTTACAGTGAATTTGATTCATCGCATATAACAGATAAAATTAACATGATAATTTATTCAGCCGCTTACAGCGCCGATTCCAATCCGGAGCTTACCCGCGCTGAAGAACTGGGTATTCCAATGTTAAAATATACGGATGCTTTGGGCGCTTGGTCGCAGCAGTTTGATTCAACAGGCATCTGCGGAGTTCACGGAAAAACAACCACCACAGCAATCTGCGGCGTGTTGATGCGGGCAGCAAATCTTCCGGCGCAGATACTTGTCGGAAGCGCCGCGATTAATTTCGGCGGAAGATCAACGCTGAGTCTTGGAGATAAATATTTTATCGCGGAAACATGCGAATACCGCAGACATTTTTTATCGTTTCGTCCTAAAAGAATTATCCTAACCTCGGTTGAATGTGATCATCAGGATTATTTTCCGGATTACGAATCGATCATGAACGCTTTTATCGAGTATTGCAGACTGCTTCCGAAGGGCGGTCAGTTAATTTTCTGCGCCGATGATCCCGGCGCCCGCGAAGTCGCGGCTGTTATCGAAAAAGACAAGAATGACATCGAATTAATTCCCTACGGTTTTACAGCTGACGGAAAATTTAAAATAAATTCTTATAATGTAAAAAATGAAAAATCTGTTTTTTCTGTCGCGGGAATTCCCGGTGAGTTAAATATGAGCATACCAGGCCGCCACGAGGCATTAAACGCTGCGGCAGGGCTGGCTCTAACCGTTTCTTTAACAGAAAACGAAAAAAGAACGTTAAACGAAGAACAGATTGAATCAATAAAAAACGCGCTTGTTAATTTTAAAAGCACAAAAAGGCGCAGCGAAATTATCGGAGAAGCGTGCGGAATAGTTTTTATGGATGATTACGGGCATCATCCGACGGCGATTAAAACAACGCTGGAAGGAATTAAAAGTTTTTTTCCTAAGCGCCGCCTTGTCGTAAGTTTTATGTCGCATACATACACGCGTACTTCGGCTCTTCTTGACGAGTTTTCAGAATGTTTCAATGACGCGGATATTCTTTATTTCCATAAAATTTACGCTTCCGCAAGAGAAAATTATAAAGGCGGCGTCAACGGAAAAACATTATACGAAAAAACCGCAGCGGTGCGGAAAAATAAAGAAACTTACTATACGGAAGAAATTGACGATGCTTATAATCCGTTATGCGAAACATTAAAACCGGGCGATATTTTTGTAACTCTCGGAGCCGGAAACAACTGGCCGTTGGGTGTAAAACTTTTAGAATATTTCAGCGGGGTAAATCATGGTTAGCATGACAGGTTATGCGTACCGCACGGCGGAAACAGTGTGCGAAAAAACCGGACAGGAATTGTCAGTATCGGTGGAATTAAAAGGCGTTAACAGCCGTTATCTTGAAATGTATGTAAATCTTCCGCCGTGGCTTTCGATGTACGAGGTAAAAATCCGCGAAATAATTTCGTCATGCTGCGGCAGGGGGAAAGTTGATATTTTTATCCGTGTCCGTGAAAATAACGTACCTGTCAATATTAATATAAATAAAAACGCAGCGCGCGCGTATTTTGACGCGTTAATGGATATGGCAAAAGAACTCGGCATAAAAGAAAAGCCAAGCCTTGCCGCTCTCATGGAAATGGAAAGCATTATCGAAATCGAGAAAAACCGCGATAGCGATCATTACTGGAAACAAATAGAGCCGCTGTTAGGTGAAGCTGTAAAAGATTTTTGCAAAGAGCGCGGAAGGGAAGGGGAGCATACAAAAAAAGATATAATTTCTCACATTGATAAAATTGAAAACTCTTTAAAAAACATTTCATCTTTTGTTCCTGAAGTGGAAAAAAATCTTAAAGAAAATATAAAAACGCGGTTTAACGAAGTTTTAGGTAGCCAGATAGACGAGAACAGAATCCTCGCGGAAACAGCTTCGCTTTTGTTAAAATATACGATTTCGGAAGAAATTTCGCGCCTTAATTCGCATTTATCAGAATTTAGAAAAGAAGCGGAGAATAACGCAAGACCGGGAAAAAAACTTGATTTTCTAAGTCAGGAAATTAACAGGGAAATTAACACGATTGGCTCAAAAAGCGTTATAATAGAAGTAAGCGGTGAAGTAGTAAAAATGAAAGAAACTCTCGAAAACATAAGAGAGCAGCTAAGGAATATTGAATAAAAGGCAAGGATAAAGCGGATGAAACAAAACATTAAAATCGCTATTTCCGGAAAGAGCGGCTGCGGAAATTCTACAGTCAGTAAAATGCTTGCGGATCGTTTAAACTTAAAATTTATAAATTTTACTTTCAGGTCTCTAGCTGAAGAGCGCGCATTGGATTTAGTTACGATTCTTGATCTAGCCGCGAAAGATAATTCGATCGATATAGAAGTTGATACGCGCCAGGTTCAGATTGCGCGTAACAGTTCGGGCTGCGTGCTTGGTTCGCGCCTTGCGATTTGGATGCTCGAAGAAGCTGATTTTAAAATTTATCTTTCGGCAAGTCCGCAGATAAGAGCGAACCGCATTGCGACAAGGGAAGGCGGCGATTTTGAAGAAGTAGCGGCATTTACCGCCGATCGCGACAAGCAGGATCATGAACGATATCTGCGCATTTATAATATTGATACCGATAATCATGATTTTGTTGATCTAATTGTTGATACCGATAATGTTAATCCCCAGCAGATAACAGAATTAATTATAAATAAAATAAACGAAAAATATAAATAAGCGCGTTTAATTATTCTTTTAAACCTTTTTTGCCGTAAGCCAGCGCGAACAAAACAGATAACACGGCGATATTGATCCATATAACTGTTAATGGCTTTGATATACCGTCAGAAAAATTATTTACTACGACATTTATCTGCTGAGTATAAAAAATGCTGAAAACTTTTTCCGCGTATTCGTTAAACTGCGCCGCCATTGGTCCAAAACCTAATACCATCGCAAGAGGCATACTCAAACCCGCCGCTGCCTGCTGGTTCTTTGAAAATATTCCCACAGTCGCGCCAAGCAGTATGGAAGCAGCCGATCCCGACATCATAATTAACATAAATGACATAAATTCATTTTTATTAAAACGCCCTATAAAACCAAACGCTATAGATGTGATAAAACTTGCTATTAATACAACTCCGCCGATACCAAGAAGATAAGAATGCGGTTTAACGCCGGCGATAACAAGAAATCGCAAAGATTTATTTTCGCGATCTTCCGCGATAATTCCGGCGGATGACATTATTAAAGACATGCCGATAAAAATCGACGCCATCTGGGTAGTAAACATGCTGTCCGGCACGCCTTCAAGTCTTCCCGATGTCAGAGCTGTCATTACAAACGCTACCAGCGGAAATACTATAAACATTGTTAATACGGAAAAGTTTTTTAACATATCTTTTGCTTGTTTAATAAAAATCGCTTTAATGCTTCTCATATCAGACTCGCTCCTGTCATTTTAATAAATACCGATTCTAAATCCGGCACGGTTTTAAAAGAATTATGCCGCTCGCAAATTTCCGAGGGAGAACCTTGTTCGACTATTTTTCCTTTATGCAGAAGCACAACGCGATCGCATAACTTTACAGCCTCATCCATATTATGTGTTGTTAAAAAAATTGTAGAACCTGCATCGCGAAGGTTTAATATCAATTTGTGAATACCCTGCGCCGTAGCAGGATCAAGTCCGCTTGTCGGCTCATCAAGAAATAAAATTTTCGGTTCATGCAATATCGCTCTTGCTAACGCCAAACGCTGACGCATACCTTTCGAAAGATGGCTGACAGTTTTTTTTGTGTAACTTCCCAAGCCGACATTTTCCAGCGCTCTATTGGATTTGCTGTGCGGAATTCCGTAAATATCCGCAAAGACATAAAGATTGTCAAGGCAGTTGAGCCTTGAGTACAATCCGTCTTCATCAAGCATCAATCCTGTTTTTTCAGAGGTAACGCCGATAAAATTGCTGCCGCTGTCCGGGAGCAGCTGATTGGTCAAAATATTTATTATCGTTGTTTTTCCCGCGCCGGAAGGACCAAGAAGACCGAAAATTTCCCGCTCGTTCACCTCAAAGCTGACATCCGATAATACGGTCTGCGTTCCAAAAGATTTAACAATTTTGTTCATACTGATCATATACGTTCCTTTATTATCTGAAATATTAATGATTAATTCCTTCAATAACAATGCAGCTTAGGCCTTAAAAACCGTAACATGGATGCGAATTTCTGTAATTCATGTTTTACATTAGAGCATTTCTAAAAACTCCAGTTTTTAAAAATGAACTGCTTAAAAATGTATGTTTCGCAGCTTGAAAGGCGAGAAACTGCTAGGAACCGAAAAAAACAACCGGTTTTTAGAGGTTCCCATTATTTAATAATTGTCATTTATCTTTTATAATAATGATATGAAGCTTACCATCAATACTCATGAACGTTATGACGAAACCGAAATTATAATCAATTGTAATTGCATGAACGATTATATCGAAAAATTGATTTCGGCTTTTCGTATTCTTGATATGAAACTTCCCTGTCATAAAAACGGGCAGCAGCATTTTATCGATATTACGCAGATTATATATATCGAAAGTATCGACAAACATACCTTCTTGTATACTGCGGCGGAAGTATATGAGAGTTCTTACAAGCTGATCGAACTTGAAGAAAAACTTACTAAACTGGATTTTTTACGGGCGAGTAAAAATTGTCTTTTTAACATCAGGCATTTACGTTCGCTTAAATCGGATTTGGAACAAAAGCTGCTTCTTACAATGAATAATGATATTAAAATCGCGGTCTCGCGGCAATATTCCGGAGCGGTTAAAGAAAAATTGGAGGCATATCATGGATAACGAACGAAAAAAAGTAAATTTAATTTCTTCTATTTTAAAAGAATTTTCTACAGTCTTTTCGCTGATGATAATAAGTTTTTCTCTGGTCGGAAAAATTCTTCCTGTTTTTTATCCTGAAGCAAAAAAACATACCGCCATTCTTGATTCATTTGACGCAGGATTATCTTTCCCGGTAATTTTTCAGGCAGCTGTGTTTTCCTTGATTATCGCTTTTATTATCAAATTTTTATTTTCTGAATATATTTTAACGAAAATTTCGCTTGTACGGAGATATTTATTGTTTTTTCTTTCAACTTTAATTATCGCTTCGGTTTTTTCAATTTTATTTAAATGGATTCCGGCAGATAACATTTTTGCATGGCTTTCTTTTATAGTGTTTTTTACGATTTTCTTTTTTCTCTCTATCGGATTATCTTTATTATTGTTAAAATTTGAAGATAAAAAATATAATAAATTATTGGAAAATTATAAAAACAAATATAACATATAATTTATGATTAACGGAATAAATCAGCAGAATATTTCGCAGAAAATTGATCATAGCGCTAAAAATGCAAAAGCTCAGTCTGCGGTAAACATTTCAAAACCTGCCGGTGCTGTAACTGCTCCAAGAGCTGCGCTTTCTCTTGCCGCTGCAGCCGGAATTCCCGCTGATAAACTTACTTCTTCCATTATTTCGTTCGCGCGTTTTTTTTCGCTGCCGTTAAAACCTTCATTGTTAGCTGATATCCGCCGTCATGCTCTTTCGCCTAATCTTCCTTCGCCTAACGCTCATTTGTCAGCTAACGCGGGAAACACCGCAGGTAATTTATCCGCTCCCGCGGAGCAGTCCGCTGTTTTAAACGCGGCAAAACATTTAAATACAGCAAAAACACGCGAAGCTTTATCGCTATGCGCCGCAGCCGCCGAAAGCAAGGGAGTTGAGCTTAATCAAAAAGGACTTGATTCATATGCCGAAGCTGTTGATCCCGATTCGCGGCGGCATGACGAAGAGCGTAAAAAACATGATAAAGAAAAAAATGATAAATCAGATAAAAAACTTTTAATAATAAACTCTGTCAACGCAGAAGGTCTTAAAAAACTTGCCCTTGAAAATGAAAATCCGCTTTTAGAAATTCTTAACAAGCTGCCGGGAAAAAATAACCAGAGGTGGATTGTACTTCCTTTTGATTTTTCTAATGATGACAAAAATATTTTTGTCTCGATGAGAATTTTATTGGATGATAAAGAGAATCACTCTATTCTCATGGCGCTTGATGTTGTAATAACCGATGATGACGCTGCAACAGATGGAAAGAAATTTTTGTTTGTTATAGAAGCGGCTTGTGATAGAATTGTTAAATTAAATGTTTTTGTTTGGGAGGAATTAAATAAAAAAAATACAAAACTGCAGGAAAAAATGAAGAAAGAATTATCTGAATGTTTTAATATTCCTGCTGATAAAATTAACATAAAAAATAATAATGACGATTTTCCGCTTGAAGGCGGAATGGAACCGTTAGCTGAAATTGACGAGGCGGTGTAATGTGAAAAAAAGAAAAATCGCTTCCGCTGTCGGCTATTCGCCGGGTGATACCGCTCCTGTGCTGCTGGCTTCGGGGAGAGGAAGAGAAGCGGAGAGAATTGTCGAAATCGCAAAAGAATCAGGCGTTGTTGTTGTGGAAGATCCGGCTCTTGCGGCTCTTTTGAACACAAGCGCGAAACCCGGCGATTTAATTCCGTCATGGTGCTGGGAAGCGACCGCGAAAATTCTAGCTTTTGTTATGAATACAGATAAAAAAACAAAATAATTATTCAGAGATAATTACATTACCGCAGCCGCGCTTTTTTAATTCATCCAGCCATTTGTTTACAGTTTCCTTTTTTGGATTTACGCGCGGCAGTTCTTTCGGGATTTCTATGCTTAACGCTTCCATTTTTGCGATACCGTAATTATTGTAAGGCATAATTTCCGCTTTTTTTATTTTCGGGTACTTTTTTAACAGTTCAGAAACTGCGTCAAAGTGCAGAGAAGTGTCATTGATTCCGGGGATTATAGGAAGTCGGATTATTATTTCTTTTTCTTTGCCGTAAAGATATTCAAGATTGGATAAAATTAATTCGTTGTCAACCTTGCAATATTTTTTATGTTCGGCATTGTTAATAATTTTTATGTCAAACAAAAATAAATCGATGCAATCAATAATTTTTTCTAATTGTTCTTTATTCGCGTAACCTGATGTTTCCAATGCTGTGTGGATGCCCGGAATTAAACCGCAAAAATCTTTTATAAAATCCGCCTGCGTTAAAGGCTCTCCGCCGGAAAAAGTTATGCCGCCGTTTTCTTTAATAAAACGAATGTCACTTTGAATTTTTTCGTACAGTTCATGCACTGTATATGTTTTTCCGCATAATTTTAGCGCGTCATAACAGCAAACTTTAAGGCAGCTGCCGCAGCATTTGCAGTTTTCGCGCAGCATGTTATGTGTTCCGTCAGAAGAAATAATCTGCGCTCCGCTGCCGCATGCATTAACGCATAACATGCAGGCTGTACATAAATTTTTATAAAACATAATTTGGCTGTTTTTATTTTTTGATTCGGGATTATGGCACCATAAACAATTTAAAGGGCATCCTTTAAAAAATATTGTCGTCCTTATTCCGGGACCGTCATGAACAGTAAATGACTGAATATCAAAAATTGCAGCGTTTTTATCAGTAGGTTGTCCTGTCATAAATTTCCATCTGCACATCTTTGCTTAGATTAACAAAACGCGCGCTTAAACCTCCGATGCGGATAATTAAGTCTTTGTAATCATCGGGATTTTTAATCGCGTTAAAAAGATCGTCTTTTCCTACAACGCTGATCATCGCCTGCGCGCCGCCGCAGTCAAAATAATCTTTAACAAGTTTCTGCGCTTTTTGGCTTGTCCATGTATCGCGGGTAAAGCGCATATTCTGCACCATGCCTGCGTGGTTGTTATGCGGAATTTTTAACAGCGAATTAAACATCGCAAGAACGCCGTTCTTGTCGCTCCCCGATGACGGATTGTTCGCATTGGCCATCGGCATTCCGGCTTTTCGTCCGTCAGGAGTCGCACCAACCCATCTTCCCAGCAATGTGTTCATAGAGTTATTGATGTTTACAGCAAGATAACTGTCAAGACCCACGTTTTTCGCCTGTTCTTTAATCGATAAACAAATGTAATTATGAATATCAAAAAGAATTTCATCAACATAATTTATATCATTGCCGAACTTCGGAGAATCCAGCATCATTTTTCTTTCGCGTTCATAATTTAAGAAATTATTGTTTAACGCGCTAATCATATCTTTTCCGGATATTTGGCTTTCTTCGAATACAAGTTTTTTTACAGCGGCAAGAGAGTTCGCGCAGTTGACATTTCCGTAAAGCTCTACAGTGCCGCCGAGGTACTGACAGCCTCCGTCAAAAATTCCTTTTCCTTTGGAAAGGCAGCCGTCATATAAAAGAGTCACCATTAAAAATGTGTGATGTTTACCTACAGCGTCATAAATATATTTTTCGTATTTTGCCTGCGCTTCGATAAAATATAATAAATGCTGTTTATATACCGATAAAAAATCATCATAACTTCCGCATTCGGCTAGCGTTTTAGTTTTTATGGAAACATAAGAAGCGCTGACAGGATCAAAGCCTCCGTTTACGGCGATTTCGAGAATTTTTAAAGTGTTTATCGCTCCGTTAGGAGTGCCGAAACTGTAATGATCAAAAACAAATTCGCCGCAGCCGAGAGGCATGTAAGTTTCAGCTAACGTTCTTTCGACATCGAACGCTTTCATGACATCCGGCACTAAAATATCGTCATTATAAAGTAAAGGGAAAGTACGTCCTTCGCCGATACTCTGCATCG
>Ga0209755_10006491_pt1 | contig 12931 bp, 11 predicted proteins | sample TergutCo191P1_FD_187301 | JGI IMG/M metagenome (GOLD analysis project Ga0209755, IMG submission 187301) | Cornitermes sp. P1 segment gut microbial communities from Petit-Saut dam, French Guiana - Co191P1 (SPAdes) (version 2) | ecosystem: Host-associated > Arthropoda: Insects > Digestive system... | reverse complement strand
TATGCCTAACGAAGATTTCACCTCGGTGCAATGGCTAAAGATGATAAAAAAGGTTTTAGATGTCACGTTTAATCTAAGTTCCAGCGTGTATTCGTGGGAACGTGCATTGTCGATTATGTCAACGACGGAATATAGACTTGATCCAATCATTACTCATCGTGTGAGCATAGAAAACTGGGAAGAAGCATTTAAATATATTGCCGACGGTAATGCAATAAAGGTGTTGTTTGTACCCGATATAAAATAACTAGGAGGTGTGTCAATGAAAGAGTATAAAACACGTGTAGGAGACGACTACGGAAAACTAATGGTTGTTAAACCGGATAATCCGCATATGCAATATGTACACATGGAGTATCTACGTTTGAAAAAAGACGCGGTTGCGGAACTTGGCAGGGATGATCGTGAAGTCGGTATGCTTTTAATGGGCGGGGATTTTACGGTGGAGTACTATGGAAAAACGCGTTCTTTCCAAGGTCGTAAAGATGCTTTTTCCGGTCTGCCACACGCTGTATACGTTCCGGCAGGCAAACGTGTAAACATTATAGCAAACAGCGATTTTGAAGCGGCTATATTTGGTACGCCCGCTGATAAGAACGGGGAAGTCGGTTTTATTACGCCGGATGATATCAAAGTTTTGGAGATTGGTGAGGGAGAATGGTATATCAATGGGTATTTCGTTATTAACAGCGAATTTCCTGCGCAGCGTCTCATCATAGGCGAAACTCAGATTCCTGTCGGTCATTGGTGTAGTGTACCTTGCCATTCACATGAAAAGGATGTGCCCAATGTTGAGTCAAGGCTTGAAGAGATATACCTATTTAAGTTTAAGCCGGAGCAAGGTTTTGGATTCCAAGGAATATACACGGATGACCGCTCCATCGATGATGCGTATTTTATTCGAACCAACGACGTGATACTGGTACCCCGCGGATATCACCCTAATGTTGCCGGGCCGGGCTATGAGATGCGTATGTTTTGGGGCATGGGAGGCGACAGTCGCTATTGGATTCCATATGAGGATCCTGATCATAGTTGGCTAGGTAAAGGCGCGACAGCTCCCAGTGATTTGGAGTGGTAGCTTTTACTTTAAACACAATAAGACGAGGATAATCAGTATGAAAATTATTGAAATGTTCATGCAAAAAGACAAAGTAACCATTGTGACGGGTGGTGAACGCGGTATCGGACTTTCTATTGCCACCGCTTTTGCTGAAGTGGGCAGCCACATTGTTATTGCCGGCATTGATGAAATGAGTATGGCTACCGCAAAAGAGAAAATTGAAGCCCACGGTGTAAGGTGCCTGACTGTAAAAACTGATGTCACAGACGAAGCTGCGGTGCATACGATGGTCAAGAAAGTAGTAAATGAATTCGGACATATTGACGTACTCGTGAATAATGCAGGAAGTGGCAGGGGAGGTCCAGCAGAAACCCTTTCTCTGGAAGATTTTGAATGGGTGATGAAACTCAATTTTACCAGCCAGTTCATTGTTTCAAAAGCTGTTGGAAAAGTAATGCTGAAACAGGGGAACGGGAGCATCATTAATATTGCTTCCATGTCAGGTTCTATTGTGAACAATCCGGAGTCGCAGTGTAATTACAATAGTTCTAAGGCGGGCATCATTATGCTTACCAAATCTTTGGCATGTGAATGGGCTCAGCGCGGCGTACGCGTGAACTGTATCTCCCCGGGGTATGTCAAAACTCCTCTAACCGCTGACCGATACCTCCCCGAAAAGAGCGAAATGCGTGATATTTGGGAATCCTTGACACCCATGGGGCGAATGGGTGAACCAGAAGAAATTGCAGGAGCGGCACTTTATCTCGCTTCTGATGCGGCTTCTTTCACCACCGGCTCAAATCTCTATGTAGATGGTGGGTATACTTGTTGGTAGCAAGGTAGCTCACAAAAAGCAATCCTTAAAGTACTATTGAAAATTATTTAACAAGTTAATGGAGGAAATAAAAATGAGACTTGCTGGAAAACGTGCACTGATTACCGGTGCAGGCGGCGCAATTGGTTCTGCGATTGCGGTTGAGTTTGCCAAGGAAGGCGCTGACGTGGTCATCCACTATCGATCAAGCGCAAAAAATGCTGAAGAAAATGCGAAAAAATGCCGAGAGTATGGAGTAAAAGTCGTTGCGATTAAGGCAGATATTTCGCAAACTGACGAAATTGACCGCATGATTGATGAAGCTGTCAGTGGGTTAGGTGGCTTGGATATAGTAGTAAACAATGCCGTATTTGGACCTCAGATTGACCTATTGGAGCTCTCAATCGAAGATATGAATCGCACGTTTGACACGAATTTGCGTGGCTACTACTATACGGCATTGCGTGGAGCAAAACAAATGCTGAAACAAGGAAACAAGCGCGGTTGGATAGTCAACATTAGTTCAATTTCATCACGTTCGATGACTAGCTCGTACACGCACTACAGTGCCACAAAGGGAGGCGTAGAAGCTATGACGCGTGGATTTGCCGTAGCGTTAGGCAAATACGGTATCAACGTAAACTGTGTTGCGCCCGGCTGTGTTGCGACACCTACGGTAAAAAACATGTTTGAAGACCCTAAAAATGCAGATCCGGTCATTTCACGCACACCGACAAGATTCATAGCGGAAATTGAGGATTGTGTCGGTCCGGTCATATTCTTCTGCACCGAGGAAGCACGCGCTATTACCGGTCAAGTGTTAGACGTTGATGGCGGCTATCTAATACAGGGAATGGAGTGGGGCATGTCGGACGAGATGAAGGATTTTCGGAACAAGCTTGAGACAGACGGGGCAGATGTACTGAGAAAGTGATAAATGCAATGAACATTAGGGAGTATATGCACAAACAACGCGGCTGGGTGACGGAATTACTCCGAGATTTGCTTGCGGTACCATCTGAAAGTTGTCATGAAACCGATGCTATGGAATTGCTTCAACAACGGCTGAATCTTTTGAATGTCGTCTGTGACCGTGTACCGATGAGTAATGCAATAAAGCATCATCCGGATTATTCGTTTCCTTTGGATGGAGTTAATTACGACGGTCGATGGAATCTTCGCGTGATTCTCCCCGGGAAGAGCGGCAAGTCAATCGCATTTAACTCGCACATGGATGTAGTCCCGCCATCTCCCAATCAGACAGATGCATATAGTCCAAGGCTGGACAATGACGGAAACATGTTCGCACGAGGCGCATGCGATGCAAAAGGGCAAATTGTCGTGATGGCATTATTACTCAAGGTTTTCAGCGAACTGGAAATGTCAAAAAATACGCTGGTTTTTGATTTTGTGGTGGAGGAAGAGATTGGTGGCAATGGTACTCTATCTTTGCTCGACTCACGAAGAACGCCCCTAGATGCGCTTGTGAACTTGGAACCGACCGATCTTCGCATAATGACAAGCATTCGCGGTGCAGTTTGGTTTGACGCAACTTTTTCCGGACTTGCCGGGCATTCAGGCAACAGCACAGGTACAGTCAGCGCACTTGAAAAGGCGATAAATGCAATTGCTGAGTTAAAATGTTATCATGCGCAGCTCCTTAAGCGTTCGCACCATTATCCGCTATTTGCAGGATTAGAAAATCCAATGCCGCTGACAATTGGCAAGTTATGTGCAGGGAATTGGCCTTCCACAGTACCCGGCAGTGCTAATTTGGCAGGAGTTCTTGGTTTTCTGCCGAATGAAAATAAGGATAGTGTGATAGATGCCCTCAGGGAAATCTTGGGTGTCGATGCAAAATTCACATATCGTCACAATGCGGTAGAGCTTGATACATCCCATCCGCTCGCCATAGCGATGAAAGACGCTGCGAATCTCATGGAGATACCTAGTGAATTTCATGCGATGACAGCTTCAACAGATGCTATCTTTTATCAGGAGAAAGGTACGCCTTCGCTTGCATTTGGTCCGGGAAGCCTCGCCAACGCACATTCGTGTTCTGAACATATCGCGATTGAGGATATTTTGTTAGCTGCAAGCACTCTATATAGTTTTGCCAATACGTTTTAGCATAGAGAAGGTTAAACCTGAAAACACTTCACGCACTAAATTGAGTATTATCTCAATTCAACTAAAAAATTAGGAGGTCTATTATGGTTAATTCGCCCGAAATTAAGCTTCGTACTAAGCTGTTGTCTTCATTGGAGAAGGTTTTTCCGGATCGGCTGCCGCAAGACTGCCCGACTTCCAACGGGTTTACCGTGCTGCAAAATGATTGTGTCTCTTTTCAGGTAGGCATGTTTTTGCAGTCTGCGAGACCGGGGGTTATCAAGGTGTCGGTTGACAGCCCTATAAAAGACCTTATTCGCTTGCGCGCCGTACATAACGTGGTTTCGAACCTGACTAATTTTTCATTAGTGGATGACGATTACCTAATGACCGGTCCGGGCATTGTGCCTGATTTGTTGCTCCCGCTTCCGGAAAATCGGGTACAGGTTGTAAACCAACATTGGAACGCCGTTTGGGTTGATGTTGAAGTTCCAAAGGGGTTTGCTCCCGGGGTTTATCCGGTAACACTGGACTTTTATGTACCTCTCGGATGGATGGGGACGGGTAATGAAGCATATTCTCAGCAAAAGGTAATGATTGAGGTGCTTGGAGCGGAGTTGCCCGAGCAAAAACTACTTTGTACACACTGGTTTTATGCCGATTGCATCGCTGATTATTATGATGTAGATCCGTTTTCCGAAAAGCACTGGGAATATGTTGAAAAATTTGTGCAAAGTGCGGTGCGCGTAGGCATAAATACGCTTTTAACTCCGCTGTTTACTCCGCCACTGAATATCGAACAGGGGTATGAACTGCTCACTACACAGCTGGTTGGGATTACTGAAAAGGATGGACAATACGCTTTTGATTTTGCTAATCTGCGGCGTTGGGTGAAGATGGCATTGGATAATGGTATTACACATTTTGAACTCAGTCATCTTTTTTCACAATGGGGCGCAGTGTATACTCCAAAGATTATCGTTAATGAGGAGACGCGCTTTGGGTGGCATGTTAAAGCTGATACGCCGCAATACCGTACGTTTTTAGACCAGTTCCTACCTGTGCTTATCGCAGAATTTAAAGGCTTGGGTATTGAGAGAAAAGTGTTTTTCCATATCTCAGATGAACCTCAGGAATCTCAGGAAGAAACATATAAAGTCGCCGTGAAAATGGTGGAGCCATACTTAAAAGACTTTCCTGTGATGGATGCGCTTTCAGACTACTTTTTCTACGAAAAAGGGTTGGTGAACAAACCCGTGCCGGCAACCGATCATATAGAACCCTTTTTGGAAAATGGTGTACCCGGACTGTGGACATACTATTGCGTTGGACAGACTGTCGATGTTTCAAACCGATTTATGGGCATGCCTTCCCACCGCAATCGCATTATAGCAACACAGCTATATAAGTATGATATTGAAGGATTTCTCCATTGGGGATTCAATTTCTACAACAACTCCCTCTCAATAGGTTCTGTTAACCCATTTCTCAACACCGATTCGGGACAAGCTTATCTTTCCGGCGATAGCTTTTTAGTCTATCCCGGAAAACGCGGCGAAACGTTGGAGTCCATACGTTATATGGTGTTCCGTGAAGCAATGTTGGATTTACGCGCTTTCCAACTGCTGGAAAGTTTGGTGGGCAAAGAGGCTGTCGTAAACCTTATTGAGGAAGATGCGGATAATCCAATCAGTTTTTCGTGCTATCCCAAATCTCAAAAATATCTCTTGGATTTGCGTGAAAAAATCAATCGCGCAATCGTAAAAGAGATGTCCTGAAACAAATTCTAAGGCGTAAGTTTTCTTATCGACGCCTCAAATACTTTGATTATATTTTATGGGCGACAGTCCATAGGTATAAAATAGAAAATAGAAAATAAAAAAAGAAAGGGATTCAAAAATGAAAAAAAGACTTGTAGCAATTATCCTAGCATTAGTACTCGCTTTCGTTGTCGCTTGTGCTCCTGCTGCCACGCCGGATTCGGCACCACCGGCAGCAGATGCACCACCGGCAGCAGATACGCCGGGTACTGACGCACCGCCTCCCCCCCCGACAGATGAGGCTGTTGACCTTACAGTATGGATGCCACCGTTCAGCGCTGATGAAACTCTACTTGACATGGATTTTTGGTTTCAGATACTTGAAGACATGGGTAGCAACATCAACTTCACCTTGGATATAGTTCCGTGGGAAGTCTACGAAGACAGATTTTTGACTGCCTTCGCTGCCGGTCGCGGACCGGACATCGGTTATATGTACACCGACATGTTGGCAGAATTTGTTCAGATGGGTGTACTAGAGCCAATGGATCGATTTTTAACACAGGAAGATCGCGATAACTATCTGTATTTGGATAACGGAATGGTCGATGGTCAGCTCTTTCTATTCCCCATCATCGTAGGCAATCCAAGAGTACTCGTGAGTAACATGGATATACTCAATGCGGCAGGTATCGAGCAGCCTCCTGCAACTTGGGATGAATTTGTTCAAGCCGGTCTTAGGGTACTGGAAGAACTGCCGGGCACCCATCCTTATATAGGACCGTGGGGACATCCGCACGGTGGTGCACTCGGAACTCTGTTCTCACCATTTTTGTGGCAGGCAGGTGGAGATATAACTGTAAACGGCGAGTTAGTACTGGATACACCGGAAGCGATGCGAGCCATACAGTTCCTGTATGATTTGAGATTTACGTACGAAATATTACCGCCTGTTGCGAGTTCTCTTGATGGACCCTCGTCGATAGAGTTCTTTTTAGAGGGCAATACAGCGATGATGCCAATACCGGTGAATGACATTACAAATCAAATTCAACCATCAGGAATGAATTGGGAATGGTCTGTTTTGCAAGACAGGTATCAGGCAGTATGGGCGGTAACGGATGGACTGACTATCAATTCCGCAACTGCACATCAAGCGATTGCTTTTGACGTGATTCGCTACATGACATCGGCTGCCGTAATGCAGGCATTCCACGAAAACATGGCCACATTCCCACCCATTACAAGAGACGGGGTATTTCTTGAGAATCCGAGGTTTGAAGACCTGTATGCGAATCCAAACATAAGGTTTATGGGCTATGAGATTATTCCGGGTATGAACTTTATAGTCGAAGCTTTGCACAGAAATTTGCAGAGCATGTTGGTTGGTGAGATGACACCTGAGCAGGTTGTTAGTGATACAACTTCTCAAGTCGCACTCATTTTAGGCTAGGTAGAATATGCCATGGGATTCACATCAATAACTTTGGTGTGGATCCCATAGGTAAGATTACATAAGCTGAAGGCCTATCATAATCGAGAGCTTGCATTAGTGTACTGAGGTTGTGTTTTATTTGAGCAATATTTTAAGGAAAACGGGTGGTATATTATGAAGACTAAATATAAGGAGATGGTGTCCGGTTATTTGTTTATCTTGCCGGCATTGGTGTTAATCATTACTTTTTCAATTGTGCCTATTTTATTGTCCGGGTATTACAGTTTAACACAATTCAATGTTGTCAATCCACCGGTTTTTATCGGGTTAGACAATTACAGGACAATGCTTAACGATATATCTGTTTCGGCATCACTTAGGAACACAATTTGGTTCACAGTTTTCAAAGTTCCTTTACAAACCGTTTTTGCACTCGTGATTGCAGCATTATTAGCGGCGAAATTTCGAAATTTACTAGGTAATTTTACTAAGGCTGTATTGTTTATTCCCGTTATATCATCTGCTGTCCTGACAGGCTACATATGGTCTACGCTGCTCGCAACGGAGTCCGGTTTGATTAACATGATAATTACCTCCTTTGGTTTGCCGGGGGTCAACTGGCTCGGGCAGCCTGCTACTGCGCGCATTGGAGTGTTAATGGCGGCAATATGGCGGGATTTAGGCTATTTTATGGTCATTTTTTATGCGGGTATAATGGAAATTCCGAAAACTCTGTACGAGGCCGCAGAAGTTGACGGAGCGAGCCGGACGCAGCAGTTTTTTTATATTACGCTGCCCCTTCTCAAACCTGTTACATATTTGATTGTAATACTAGGCACCATATGGGCGTTTCAAATGTTTGACTTGCCTTTCACGATGACCGGAGGTGGACCGGGCAGAGCAACGCTGACAATGGTGTATCTTGTTTATAACTCTGCTTTTAGATTTTTTACAATGGGGTACGCAAGTGCGGTCGCTATGTTGCTGTTCTTTGTAATTTTGATTATATCAGCGATTCAGCGTTTTGCCATGCGTTATGCTACAGATTAGCGGGAAGGATGATGATTTATGCAGTTTGTTAGAAAACATTTATCTCGCGCCATCTTGGCTATTCCACTGATATTTCTTTCTGTGGTAGCCATATATCCGTTCATATATATGGTTCTCTTGTCTTTTACGTCGGCGAGAAGCATGGTTCTGCGTTTTTCGGATCTAACATTAGATTTTAGGAACTATATTTCGATATATGTGAACTTTGATTTTTTCAGATACATGATTAACAGTACGATAGTCGCTGGTGGTGGTGTATTCGCGAACATCCTTATTGCATCTATGGCGGCATATGGATTTGTAAAGAAAGTGATGCCCGGGAGAAAACTATTGTTTAACATAGTGTTGATATCCATGATGGTTCCCGGTCAAGTAACAATAGTGACAGTTTTCCTTATGATGCTGAACATAGGGATTTTGGACACATATCTTAGCTTGTTTCTTCCGCATGTCGGCGCATTTGGTGTATTCTTGGTAAGCCAGTTTATGCATGGAGTGCCTGACGAATTGTTAGAAGCTGCAAAAATCGATGGTTGCGGTGAAGCTCGCACGTATTTCAGTATTGTCCTTCCTCTGATACGAACGGTATTGGTTTCACTGGCTATATTCATTTTTATAGCAACGTGGAATGATCTTATCTGGCCTTTGATTACTATTTCCGATCGCAGTATGCGGACACTAGTGCTGGCACTCTCGATACTTAGTGGGAACTATGCTACTAACTACGGATTAGTAATGGCCGGAGCAACTTTGACATTTTTGCCGCCATTTTTATTGTACGTGTTCTTACAGAAACGATTCGTGGAGGGCATTGCACTGAGCGGAATTAAAGGCTAAAAGCAGCATAACCTGATGATATACTCCGGTATTTCGTCAGGTTATGCTCAGGTTTTCCTATATGATTGGGGTACTAGCTGATTTTAATCATGGCCTTGATTATGTTGTCTTTGTTGCTTGTAACACACTCAAAAGCGTTCTGTATATCATCGAAATCGAATATATTGGTCGAAATTCCCGATATATCAATAACTCCTTTAGAAAGAGCTGAAATTGTCTGCGGATATTTGTTGCAAGAACACAATGATGATACAATCTTTATTTCTTTAGCCATAATTTTGGCGAAGTTATAGCTAATTTCTTCTTGTGCAGCTATACCGACTAAAACGATGGTTCCTCCTCGTTTAACGAAGTGAGGAGTCTGAGCTATGGTGGCCGGATATCCGGCTGCCTCAAAGACTTTATCAACACCGGCGTTGTTTGAAATCTTATCAATTTCGGCAAAGACATCGGTCTCAGATGCATTAATAGTGTGCGTAGCACCCAATTGTCTAGCGACTTCCAAGCGATTGGGTACAACGTCTACGATGGTTATGTCGGAAGCACCGTATGCCCTGCAAGCCAATAATATTACAAGACCTATACATCCGGCACCGAGTATCAACACTGAATCACCTACCTTAACATTACCCATATCGGTTGCATTAAGACCAACCGCTAGTGGTTCAACAAAGGCACCGGTTTGAGTGCTTATATTTTCCGGAAGCCTAAAAGCCATATTTGCCGGATAAGCTATGTAGTTCTTGAAACCTCCCTGTACAGGAGGGGTCGCAAGGAAAGCCAAGTTGGGGCATATGTTGTAGCGACCGCTTTTACAAAACTCGCATTGCCCGCAGGTCAGCCCGGGTTCCAGTGCTACGCGATCTCCTATTTTGTGAGTGCTCACTCCCTCACCAAGTTCTACAACAGTTCCCGCACATTCATGACCTAGTATGAAATCACCCTCAATAACGTAATCACCGCATCTGCCGTCACTAAAGTAGTGAACATCGCTACCGCAGATACCCACATATTCCAGTTTGACAAGCACTTCACCAAACTTTGGGGTGGGCATATCAATTTCACGAATCTCCATCTTATCGATTCCTACCATAAATGCCGCTCTATTCTTCATCGGAATGTTTCCTTTCAAATGCGCCTATTCAATTTTGCCGGTTTTACCTGTTTCAGGATTCCTCGATTAGTACTCTACATCTATCGGCATTCTGTTTTCTGCGGATTTAAGGATGGACAATATCGCTAACGAAGTCTTTGCCGCATCTTCCATACTTACTATAAAATCCTCTCCGGAAATGATTTTGTCTGCGAAGCTCCGTATGCTTTCGTATGCAAACCCTTTTACACGACCATGAACTGTGTTGCGGACTAAAACATCAGGCACAATTGTCTTTTCATCGGTATATTTTTGAATCAGGTTGTGATTACTTGCATCAATAGCTACCATGCCTTTACTGCCCAAAATATTGAATTTAAAATCATTTATGTTTGGGTTTCCGTTTGGTGTAATCCATGAGTTTTCCATCTGGGCTATCGCACCATTTTTAAACTCAAGCGTCGTAAGATAGGTATCTGTAGTCGGAACTTTCAGTGAGTCCATTACCCCACAGCTTGAAACGCAGTACACGCGTTTTACTTCGTCATTAAAAAGCCAGCGTAATGTATCAAGGCTATGACTCCCTAAAAACCACAGAATAGATGATTGAGCTGTCCAAGAAAGCATATCCGTAGCTACCCATTTTATGTCATTTAAGCGTATATATCCTGTCTGCAATTCACCTAGTTCTCCTGCGTCAATGGCTTGCTTCGTGGCGACGAATGGAGGATTCCAACGGTTGTGCAAATCAACCATAATCCTGACATTGTGTTTATTTGCGGAGTCAACAATGCGGTGGACATCATCCTTCGTTGTAGCAATAGGCTTTTCGATTAGCATGTCTTTCCCTGCTTCGGCGCAAGCTACAGCTATGTCCGCGTGGAGATGGTCAGGAGTTACAATGGACACTGCATCGCATCCGGATTTTTGAAACATCTCCCTGTAGTCTGTATAAACCCCTTTAATACCGTGTTTTTTTGCCACAGCATTAGCCCTGCTTATATCCAAGTCACAGATAGCCACATTCTCCACATTGGGATGCTCCGCAAAAATTCCCGCATGTGTATCTCCCCAAACACCGGCACCAACAATTGCCATTTTTAACATTCAAAACCACCCACTTTTTATTTATTATAGATAGTGTCCCAATTTTGACACATCTATAGATTTATTATACATTATAGTTACGCAAAGTCAAGTAAGAGACATTACGTTTGCTCGGGATTTTACCACTTCCGGACAAACGGGTGAAATAAAAACTCTATGACAGGTTAACTGTCAAGAGATAATTTGGAGGTAAGACATGAACAAAGAGTATAATCCATACGAAGAACTGCAGCACGTGGTGGACAAGGCTGCTGCGATAGTTGGTCTCGCGGAAAGTGACTATCTGCCGGTAAAATATCCTGAGAGGGAATTAAAAGTGTCGCTGACTATTGAAATGGATGATGGTAATGTAAAAGTATTCGAAGGATACCGTATCCAGCACTCAAGCATGCGTGGACCGTGCAAGGGCGGGATTCGTTTCCATCAGGATGTCAATCTTGAAGAAGTTAAAGCACTCGCAGCATGGATGACTTTCAAATGTGCCGTTGTAAATATACCGTATGGTGGTGGTAAAGGCGCAGTCAAGGTTGACCCATCATTACTTTCGCGAAAAGAACTCGCACGTCTTACCAGACGGTATGCTGCCGCAATTTTACCAATCATCGGTCCGGAAAAGGATATACCCGCCCCTGATGTCGGTACTGACTCAGAAACGATGGGATTGATTATGGACACATTCAGCGTAATGAAAGGTTACACAGTTCACGGTGTTGTCACGGGCAAGCCGGTTGAAGCCGGTGGTTCACGGGGAAGAAAAGAAGCCACAGGTAGCGGTGTCATCATAATCACAAAGGAGATGTGTAGGCATCTTGACATCAAATTGAAAGACTGCAAGGTAGCGATTCAAGGTTTTGGTAATGTGGGAAGCGTTTCAGCGAAACTGCTGTATGAAGAAGGTGTTAAAGTTGTGGCTGTCAGCGATGTGTCCGGCGGTCTATATGACCCGGACGGCTTAGACATTCCGGCACTTCTGGGTTACGTTAACCAAGGACGGAACTATTTGTTGGATAAGTTTGATGCAGGGAAGGCAAAGCGCATATCCAATCATGAATTGCTCGTTGCGGACTGTGATATACTTATTCCTGCCGCTCTTGAAAATCAAATTGATGAGGATATTGCCAAAAAGCTACAAGCGAAAGTGATTGTCGAAGCGGCTAATGGTCCGACCACCATCAAAGGTGACGAAGAACTTTTAAAACGCGGCATCCACGTTGTTCCTGACATACTGGCAAATGCAGGTGGAGTGGTTGTTTCCTATTTTGAATGGATTCAAAATATCCAATCTCTAACATGGGAGGATGAGCAAATCAACGATATGCTAAGAAAAATTATGGCAAGAGCATTTGGCGAGGTTTTAGAAGTGGCAAGTAATTACAAAGTTGATATGCGTATGGGGGCATATATATTGGCGCTAAAAAAGATAGTTGCTACAGGGAAAATACGTGGTATATTCCCATAGCTTCGCGGCTAAATCCGTTGATAGAGTTTAGCAAGCATTGGCAAGGATGGTTGTGTCAATAGACCGGGGATGTAAACCCTGCAAAACCACATAATATAGTATATGCACAGAAAAAAAGCACATTATTTTGTTTTTCTGTGCATATTTCTATTGAAAACTGTTTGCAATGAGTATATAATACCAAAGATGCTTGCGTAGTGCCGT
>Ga0209755_10006490_pt1 | contig 12933 bp, 13 predicted proteins | sample TergutCo191P1_FD_187301 | JGI IMG/M metagenome (GOLD analysis project Ga0209755, IMG submission 187301) | Cornitermes sp. P1 segment gut microbial communities from Petit-Saut dam, French Guiana - Co191P1 (SPAdes) (version 2) | ecosystem: Host-associated > Arthropoda: Insects > Digestive system... | reverse complement strand
GAGTGCGGTAATGAACCTTCGGGTTCCGTGAAATGCGGGGAATTTCTTGACTAGCTGCAAGCCAGTCAGCTGCTCAGGAAGGACCCTGCACCATGGAGTAAGTAAGTAAGTAAGTAAGTAAGTAATGTCCAGCAGAATGCTAAGGACCAGGAAGTCTTTATGGCCTATTTCTTGAAGTACTGATCCAGTGATTGGTCTACTTTGTTAACACCTGCCCTGTGTGTCCCAAAGCTTCCAAAATTTACAAAAACATCACAGCCAGACAGCTAGGCAACCAACCAACCAAATACTTGACTATATGGAGTGCAGCCCTTCTTGAGATACTAAGAGTTTCTCACCCAGTCAAGAAATTCCCTGCATTTCATGGAACCTAATGGTTCATCATCATGTTCACAACAGCCCACAACTCATCAAGCCAGACAAATCCAGTCCACACCCATCCTATTTAAGATCCATTTTAATATTATACTCCCATCTACGCTAGGTGTTCCAAGTGGTTCCTTTGAAGGTTTTCCTCATATGGATTGAATGCATTTGCTGTTCTCTCTTGTGCAGGATACAAGGCCTGCCAATCCCATCCTTCACAATTTAATCACCCTACCATCTGGCAATCATCTAACTCATCACTGTGCAGTGTCCTGCAGCCTCCTGTTGTTTCCTTTGCTAGTTCCAAATATTTTCCTTAGCACCTGTCTACTACAAGAACTAGCCTATTGGTGGGGGGGTCATAAAAATGTAGATACCTGAAAGTACACATAATTATCAACAGAAACTGAGTAAGATTAGTTAAAATGCTATTACTGTCATCACATGTAGCTTTCAGCTGCAACCACTTGGTACTGGGTGTTTTTTGTATCACTTTATCATCTATCTCTGTGTCACCTGCAGTATTCAATGGCAAATTAGAAACAGACAGCAGGGTGGTTACAAAATGAGTTGTGCAGGATGTATATCCTGAGTTGTCTGAGCAGGGTGAAGAAAAACTAGAAGTCAGGACAGCCAATACTCTGTCTGAAAGATGAACCTCCGAGTCACAATCAGAGCGACAACCACTAGACTGTTACACTCTGTGAATTCAGTTACTCAAAAAGGTTTATGCCAAGTCATCTCTCCACAATGTAACCATCCACTGTCACTTGAAAATGCAGAAGCGTAGGGGCAAAGAAAAGACTGGTGCCTATCCATGACCAATTATTATTTCAGGCATTACTCTCATACAATACATTCTAAAAGTTCAATTCCTTTCAGTCAATACACTGAAGAACCACAATGTGCAAGTGTTAAATTACAGAAATGAATCACTCCGAATAATAGATTCATTGAGTTACAAGAAAAATTCTTATAAAAATAACATCACATATGATTCCACAGGTTTAACAATGAGAACCACTTGAAAAATTTCAACAGTTAACAATGAACATGATTCAGCTTCTCACTTAGCCGTGTTCAAAAATGTGATACACTATTTTGTACTCCATCACGAATAAATACATGCAATGTTAGCATCCATCAAACAACAAAGACATTGTGGCTGGCTAAACTGCACAGTATACATATTGTCACCTCTACCCTGGGAAATTTTATTCAATGGATAATGAACAATGGAAAAGATGTCGTATACTACATTGCAAATAATAATAATTGGAGTTTTAAGATGTGAAGTTCAAATTAAGTTGAATAACCAGAGTTCACCTACTGACAACACAACTACTGCTGTTTTACACAGTCCATTCTGCATTTATAAAGGTGCACATGCCACTGGCAATTTTAGACATACTTAACAAACTAATTACATAAGCAAAGTCCTCCTTAAGAAGCCAATAATTACTCAGTGACTCAAGAAATTTCCCACTCAGAGGTTCACTGTGTGTGAACACAATCCCACAACTAGGCACCATCAAATCCACTCATCTTCATATCCTACTTCTCTACAATCCACTGCCATATCATCCAATTTGAAGCAATGAATGTCAGTTTGACATAAACATTCTTTAAGTACTTCATTGAAGAAATAATTTAAAAGAATGGCATAATGGCAGCAGAAACAAAACAAAGGCAAATCTCCTTTCCCTTTCTAAAATACAATATGGGTGTCAGCATTTAAAAAAATACAAAAGAAGTTCAACCAATGGTGGTCATTTTATAATACTAAGAGATGTAAGAACACTGACACAAGGTATAGTAGCACATAAGGTACTGTACAGCAAGGGTCCGCAAATTTTCCGAACATCCAGAAGCCACCTTGACATTCTAGGGGCCAGAAGGGTGATATAAGACAGTTCCATATTCAGGACACACAAATACTGGGTGCCACCATAGAAAATTTAGCTGCCTAGGCAACCAGGTGTCCAGGATTTGTGCATCCATGCTGTACATTGTTTCAGAATAGGGACAATAAATGCAGGAAATTTTCCTTAATTTCTGCAACCAATACCATTCTCATAGCATAAACAACTGAAACACAATACTTACTACAGCAAACCCTTGCTGTTTGCAGGAGTCATATTCTTGAAAAATTCAATGAATGGTGAAACTGCAATGTGATATTTATTAGAACAATGGGGGTAGGGGGTTATTTGTTCAGTTGTTCCTCACTTGGTTGGTATGCAGTCATGGTAAATAATGCGGCTGTATCATGACACTGAAGCAATTGAGCATGGTTGCCATGGTTACTGGGTTTGTTCCCTGCAAGGTATGTTCTGAGGCAGAAGAAATAGCTGAGCACCAAGAATAGTTGGCTGTTTTGCAATTAAATCAATCTCTTTGCATCACATAATGTGAGGCTGTTAAGATACCCAAGGAGGTATAAGGAGGATGTACCACCACATGAACACCAAACTGACCATACACTCTCAATCTGCAATTTTAATATACATTCTTAGAAGCCAGTATTCCACAAATACATCTTTCACTTGCATGACCAGTGTTTCCATGTTGTTAACTGCCATTATTTAAAGTGCATATTAACAATAAAATATAATTTATATAATTTCAACAGTTTTATAATTTATTGTAGGCCACGAAGTTTCTACCCATTTCTCAAAGGACACTCGTGGCCAATTGATAGCTAAACAGTCATGAGAATTGCCCAATTTTGGGGTTATTACGCAGCAAGTAGCAGTAAGTCGGTAAGGAATTACCACTACTGGATGTGTAATAACTCAGAGGAGCACAGTTCTCACCTACGCAGCAGCAGTAGCCTGAAATCAAGCTAGACAGTCATGTTTTTAATATAAGCTGCCAGTGACCTCTTGAATGTAAGGTCCCAAGGAAACCTCCACAGAATGGTATCAATGCCAGCTAATATACAACCAAACTCTAATACAGTGACCCCTGATACAGTACCACCTTCATTTGGTACCCATTTAGTCTTTGAACAGAAATGCCAAATTATACAGTATTTTGATTTACTGCTACCCTTGTCATACTGAAACAAACTGTGATGAACAAAGAGTGGCATTACAATGAAGTTTTACTGTAATCCTAGAATTTCCCACTTCTGTGCCTTCATGGGGCTGTGCTTACTACAGTGGAAGGATGTACAGGAGATCCTCATTACCTGTACTAAATTGACACCAGTAAGAGAGCACTGCAAGCTAACTCCCTTTAAGTGTAAAACTTCTGCCTACAATAAATAATTTAAATAGGGGTTCATGAGAACCAGGTTTGTATTGCCATAGCTCTTACATACAAAACATGCTAACCAGCTTATGTCTTGAGGATGGTGGGAGAAAATGGTAGATGCGAGATTGACTTCATTCTCCAGGGATGTTACCCCTGAAGGTACAAGAAATATTTACATATGGTTCCTCAAAAATTTGGCTCATATGTGGAGAAATGGATTTTAAGAGACTCAGAGAATGGGTACCTCCTGTACATCACAATGGCACACATAAAGGCACTTAGGCATTTCTGTTGATGAAGCTTGCTCATTATTCCTGAACACAATAAAAATAAGTTGTATCATTTCCTTCAACAGGAGTCGACTATTTCTAAAATAACTAATCAAATATAATTTCCAAATGAAATACATACCTTCCTTAATTTGTATTGGTGGTAATGCACTACAGACTTCACAAAGCTATGTATATATCTTATTCAAATAAATCTAGTACAATTCTAATCCCAATATTCCTTCTCCTGACTTTGGAAAAGGGCTCCACATTTAATTCATTAGTTCTTCTTGATACCTGTTTTGTAATATATCATGCAAGTAACACCACTTTTCATCAAATTCAGAATGCAGTGAATGACAACCAGCTGAGTAGCTGCTACACAGTAAACACATTCTAAGAAATATTTTGAGTAAAAATTACGATTATTAAAAAAGTGATGTGTTACAGATTCTGTAAAGGGTTTAAAAATGCCAGCTTAGGGGAACAAAGTGTTCTGAATTCCAGTGCTGCAAACTCCTCGATATAGAAACAATGTCAAAGAAATGGACACAGCAACTGAAAGAGCACCTTATCTCATTGTTGTCAGATCTACACTATAAAAGGTACATTCTACAAGCTATGATGATGTAACAACAATGAACAGAACTTAAAGAAACAGCAATATGCTTTTACGGCAGCAAATTACACTTCTCTCATCAGCCTCTTTCAATTCCTTTTCACTTCCAACTGGTGGGGAAGAAGAAGAAGAAGAAGAAGAAGAAGAAGAAGAAGAAGAAAAAAATTGCAACAAAGTAGGCAATGTGGGATGAGTAGCAGCAATATTCATTGAGAAGCAGAGCCCACGCTTTGCCATCTAAATACCACATCTAACAATGTTTAATTTTACCAAAAGATTCAACTGCTGTGGCCATGGTTACAGAGAAATAGCAGTAGCTGTAAGATTAAGGGAGATTAAAGGTGCAACAGTTGCAGTAGGCATTTCTCCCTGTGTAAGAACTACTTACTCGTATTATTCTAAGAGTAAGATACACCCAGCCCTTGTTTCATGTCCTTTCGGCATTCCTGAAAAAGTGAACATAAATGAAAAAGGCATAAATAAAAAATTATATTCCCATCAGAAATAAGGGATTAATGTAACAGAACACAATGGTCCAAATGATGTAAATTTGCAAGGGGCATTGAAGTTAAAAGGTGTAAAACAAATGGCTATACAGCAAGGGCTGGGTGCACTGCATTCTAAGGTAAGAATCATTTTACAGAGAACTTAAAATGTGGGAAAAAGAAAAGAAACACTAACAGCAAACATTGTTAGGATGCAATATAGCTTAAGATTATGTTAAAACTATCAATAAATATTACAGTTTAAATGGCCCTGGCCAAGTATAATGTTTGGGAGGGGATGGAAGGGGGGGGGAAGGAACAATGGTGATTGGACATCCATTTTATTTTGTACAACAATTGGACATCCATTTGCAGTCACTGCACAGAAGTGCTGTGCAAGGTAAAATGTTGGGGTCTAGCATTATGCAGTAGACAAAGTACTATTATGTGTACTGCAGCCATATACTACATGAAGCACAAACAGGACAACACACAAATATAACAATTAGTACAGTATTATAGTCATTAAGTATGAAGTGAAGAAAAAATTCTAAACCAGAGCTTTACTTATGTTTTAAGTGAAACAATGAAAGAAGTCTTGAAGTTTTTATGGTGACAAAATTCAGTGACATCTTTTCAGGCTGATAGCTGCATCATGTGGTACAAGTACACCAGTGTTTCAAAAACTGCATCAGTCAGTGTCAGGGTTTCTGGTATCAGAACTCTGATGATGGAGATGGAGTCAAGTCTCTGAAACATTGGTAATCTGACCACTGATGTGGCTGTAGTGCAAGGAGATTTTACTGAATGAAAGACAGGTGCAAGGCGAAGCACATACAGTAGACATGCCACTTCATGCATCCAGACAGTGAAGTCAGTTCATATAAACCATTTGTATGCAAATTACTTATTTCCATACATTTAAAAAGACTTACGTATGACATAAGACACATAAATTATATTCAAGAAAATCAGAAATGAATTTAGCAGCAGCTACATGGCCTAATACAATGTGCTTCCCTCAGCCCCCCAAGACAGTAGCTGTACTATAAATTCAGACAACAGTGGCTATTGCACATAATTCATAAACTTCCCATACTGCCATATCTGAGCTTTTCATGATTGTTGTCTTTTGGATTTTTACATTATGTGGTCTGGTACATGTTTACTGACTTATGCTTGAAGATGTAGGCAGCAGTTTCCTCTAAAATACTAGTAATGATATACCAGATCATGTGGTGTCATAAACCCAAAAAAATATACCAAAAACTCCACAACTTTTCAACCACAGGATATAAGACTACACATTCTACATGGTTTGTTACATTATATCAATCCATACTTAATAATCAGCAATTCTGTATAACAAATAAGGCAGATTTTGTTGTTTACCCTCTGAACACTATACAAAATATTTACATAATTCAGTATGTTGTGTGGCAGCAAATATCCAGTCTTCCCCTTGTTCCTGAACATTTTCCAATGTGGGATTTGAGGTTTTCATGTTGGAGACTAAATAGAATACCATCTTCTGGAAAGGGAAATAGTATTCTGGAAACTTCTAATGCTTGCTGCCATACACATCAAAACAATTTTCATTATCTTCCCTACCATTCCCAAAAATGTTCCTTTATATCCTTTTATACAGTGCTGTAACAAGCACCACACCACCAAATCATGTAAGGATGTGGAGGTAAGGTGCCACATACTCTCAGACTGAGACACTATGTTTGATCTGATTTTCCTGAAATTACACTGAAATTAGTAAAATTAAACAGGCTATTAATTGTAAACATGAATACAGAGATTTGCCATGTATCACACCATTGATAAGGGTGAGAATATTTTGCTGTTTTTAAATATCCTTTTAATATTCTTAAATTTGCTTATCTGTGAATTAAAAGTTAAAATGAACTTTAAAACAAACTGCTTAGATGTATACAATGACAACACATAATTAATGTTTGTGGACTTATCGTTTTTTTACATTCATAACTTCTACACCAGCTACTACACATACAACAGTGAACTATGGCAATGATGAAGTTACAATGAAGTTACAAAACCCTCTTGGAACCACTACTTTATAATGTGTGAAACATGTCACTCTCAGTATAATGGAAGAAGCTGAATGACTACACCATCACTCCAAAGGAACTTGAACTTCAATAAACACCAGCAAAGTCAGATGACAAAACTGAATGGAAGAAGTGTGAGAAGAATTGCAGAACTGATAAAACTGACAGTATAAGGAAAAATGTAGACTGTTAGGATAATAACTTATCACTGGCAGCGATTTGACAAGAAAGGGTGACAGTATAGTAAAGGAATAATCTCATAACAAAGGACAATTTAAAAAACAGGAATACTGTTCTTCTAAAAGAGTATTTATATAACTGTGCCAGGCATGAGGAATACCAGTATTGAAGGATGTCCCAGAAGTATAACAGCTGTTATGTTGACCAAATAAGTACCAACTTACATAATACTCCTCGTTTTCTACTACTGGTATCGCTGTTACTTTGGGAGATCAGCGTTTTCCTATGAACAACGACAAGCACACTAAACTTGAATTAAAATTAAATTTGTCATACATCATTTTATTCACTGTGAAGTTGTATAGCAGGCACAGAGAACAAATGCCACAATTCTACACCAAATGGATTGCCGTAGAAGTATGCTCTAATGAAATTTGAAAATACCTGGTTCAAATCTTGACTGTGTCATTGGCTATTCTGAGAGTTTTGTGGTTCCCATTAGTTCCTCTACAGGCAAATGCTAGGATAATTCCACAATTATGACTACTACTTTGAAAATCCTTTCCACTAGACATGCAAGATTTTGTATCTGCTGATATCTATGTCGCTTCTATCTACTCATAAATTCAAAATTCATCAGGATCAATGCAGTATGAGAAACTGCAACCTACAGCTTTTGCAGTGAATACATATGTTACGAAACACTACAGCATCAGCCATGTCATGATTACCTAAACATAAAAATCTTGGAGATTTGCCATTTATGAAACAATGCTTCTTAGTTCATGCATAATGCAGCTGATCACCTAGAAACATTTAATACAAATGAGTGTCTTAAGAGACCTTGCAGAAAAATTGTAAGAAATTAAACTCTAGAAAAACATAGCAAATTTCATCATACATCAATGAAAGTCGAAAGCAGACGCAATAAAGCCACAGGAACTGTTCTATGTGTGTATTCACAGATTATATAAAACACATGAGTACATAAAATTTGAGGTCTTCACAGCAGTGAGGACTCATATCTGGTTGTCTAGCTGATGATAATGTGCAGTATACTACTGAGTGTAAATTCATTTGGTTTGCTGAGTACAGGAATGGAAGAACTTAGTAATGCTTGGCAAGTTGACTCATTTTATCTATGTTAAAATGTAAGATGTTTGCCTAGTTGTGTTGTCTCACATAAAGCAAGCCAGTGTATGTCAGCAGTGTTTTCTGTTGAACAAAGTGTCCATCTGCAATAATGTTGCAAATTACATACCTTTGGGCCATTTAAAAAAAATAGCCACAGAAAGTTTTGTAAAAAAATATCCCGTGTCAACAACACCAAGTAAAATAACTTTATCGAGAAAGCCATTGAAAGATTCTGAGTGACGGGTGAGTACTGAACAAAACTTAAATAAGAAGACTTGCATTTGCTTGGATCAGATGTGTTTCACATTAAGCATAAATATATACAACCAACATATCAGATCTTGGTGTTAAGAAAACCCAGTACATCTAGGCAGTTCCTCCACGTAACATTAAGGTGCTGTGTGTGTGTGTGTGCATGTGTATGTGTGCGGAATCATTGGTCCTGTGTTGTTTGAACAGGCAATGAATAACTCACAGCAAGTAGCCTCCTCTATCTCCTGGTTTCAATCCATGTGATTATTATTTGTGAGGGATGCTGTAAGACAGAGTATATGTGAAAAATCCACATTTTTTTGCATGTGAAAGACGGCATTCAAACGGTATGGTATTTCAAGACAAGATCTCCATCGAGTGTCATGGATTATTTTCAGAAGCTGCAAGGGCTGTTCACAAGCTGGAGGCCTGCAAAGTGATGTTCAATGGTGGGGAAAAAGGGATTCCAAATTCCTGGCACATGCAGATGTCAAATATTATACAGCATCTGTAACAGCTGCTGTGCTTTGGGAACAAATTAAAGACATGCTCCGGAGGTGGGAATAAACATTTCAGAGGAATATGCTGCCTCTATATTGAGGACAAAAATGAGCCAGTCTGGGCAAGTGGCTTGTTCTATACGTATCCCTACTTCACATAGTACAAAATTACAAACTTTTCATATTGAGAAGAAAACAGCAGTGAAAGAAAACTCCCAACATTTATACAGTGACATTCTGGAAAAAAACATTCAACAGTTCGAGCTCTGCAAACCACAAAACATATTTCTCTGCAACTGTAGCGTCAGTCAAACCCTTGGCATACTCACTGGAAACTAGCGCCAAATACATCAAATATTTTAAAAGGATCTTTCACTTATGCTATTGTGGTGTGCACAAGAACACTTTTATTTACTGTACATGCTGCCAGCGGATATCAGCAAATGGACGTTAGAACATCTATTACATGTGAAATAAAAATGATCATTATACATACATGTCTTGACAGCCTCATGACAAAAATCTACCTTCCAGATAAAAAGTTTTTGCTATAATGAAACAATCTACATTACCTGAAGATCTACTCATACTTAAGCCTTAAACTAAGCATCCTGTAATGTTATGGAACTGAGCTGCATAAATTTAAAGAGCATTCTTACAAAACCAAAGTAAATTAAAAACAAACACATAACAACCCTAAGGCCATTCAGGTAGTTTATTGTTCACCAACTGATATTTAGACAATTCAAAGTTCTATCATACTTTAAAAGTATCTACAAAGTTTAGTTGCAGAGTTTCAAAGAACGTAAGTTTATTTCAAAACACATTTCACGTACCTCATTGGAAATAATTTCATTTCTACACAAATGACTGCTGACTATTTAAGAGCAACAGTAAATAGCACCAGTGTTATAGTTCTCACCGTACGACTCATTACTTGCCTGATAACTTTGCAATTATTTAGTGTTCAGCATGTTGACAAAATAAAATGACAGGAGAACATGTATAAAAAAGAAACATAAAACAAGAAAACAAGTCCTGGCAGAGCTCTTGCACTTCGATTTGCGTATGGATTTAAGATAAAAGTCATGACTAAAAGGAATAAAGCCCATACTCTAGGATCAAGGCCGCTATGAAGATTTCAGTGCCTGTTTCTCTTTCCAAACCTTCAAATTGTAAATTAAAATCATAATCATAAATTACATATATTACAGTATTTTCTAGCCACAAATATACAAACATGGTAATATTCTGCTCCTTCTGATAAGGATATACTTAACTCAGTCTACCACTGCACTGCCAATAGTGTCAGTAAATTAAAAAAAAAACACAATCATTTATCACCTGAGAACTGCAAAACCAACACTTATCCTGTAACTGACATATATAAACTTCTTCCCAACACAATCTGAAAGGAAATTTGCTTCATGTGCATTGTTTGTAGGTGGAAGACTTAAACCCAGTCAACATGAGGACACTAATGCCCTCTGATTATTTATGTCCCTGCTGTGCTGTATACAAATTCTAATGGAATACCATTTAATAACAAAATAAAATTTTAAAATTACCGTTGACATGTTTCAGGGAACATGTAAAAATGTCATCACATTTCTGTCTGCATTTATACAGTGGATACAAGAGGATCTGAGATAAAGGTGCAGTACAGCACATGCTATCATGTAAGTAACTAATCTTTGCACTTACTGTTCATGAACAGAATGCAGTGTTAAAAAATGCTGATGGCTGAAAAAGAGCCTTGGCAGACAAATCATGCTACTACAAATTCTATCTTTTAAACTGCTGATAACTTTAAGTAATAAATGCAATAATTCAAAACTCATTGAGAAGAAGAAAAAATTAAAAAACAAATACAAAGGTATTATAATAATTTACTAGAAATATGAACTTCTGTTACATATTTTTGTACCCATATCAGCATCTTCAGTCAGTATGCATTAGGTTCTACTAGCTTCAACATGACTATCAAATACTTCGGGTAATACTGGACAGCATTATTCTGAGTCAAATACTGGATAGCCTTATTTTGAGCCTGTCTTTTGCGTTCTGTTTTCTAACTGCATAACATTCAGACAAACTAAAACATACAACTATACAATAACACTAATAAATTATATATATATATATATTAACCCTATAAATGTCTTAAAATGTATAATCTTCATTTAAAATATGTGTGTTTCATGAAGTCGGGTTGTTATGGGATAAAATGTACTAACTAGAACCACACATTAAAATACTAGTATAGCATACAGCTTGTACCTGAACCATACCCACATTACAAAATCCAAAGTTTAACAAGTATCTCTTGATCACCCTTTCCAGCTGCTTTGGTCAATGTGAGCATTTCTTCCAGTGCAGAATTATCAGGTGTAATCATGCAAACTATTGGGCTGCTGTGACTATGGCATCTGGCACCCCACGTTTGCGCCGTTTGTTCAACAAAGGATTGTTTGTGTTATCCAGATTCTTAATGTGCACCTGGTCATAGTCTACACGCATGGTTGCCAGTGAACGTGTCATTTCCTCCTGAACTTCTGGCCAAATGTCCTCAGATTCACGCAGCATACGGCCCGTATATAATGGTGTTTGAGGCACCTCTGTGTATTGCTGTAAAGAAATGCACAATAAGGCATTATATTCTTCAATGTTTATGATCTGTAACTGTACACCCCTATCGAATTACAAACCTACAAAACACAACACTCTATACTAGTTCTCTAGGAACAAGTGTTTGTGCAGCTTAAAATGTGATGCTTTTAGTCTTTTCTGGAAAATCTCAGAAAACCCTCCCTAATTTAAAATAGTGGAGGTAACTAACAACACCTAAAAATGTGGCTCTACATTTTCTTCAACACTTCTGTGTGGTTTGGAGTTACACACACACTAGAGAAAACATAATGCTTCAGTTCACTTTATATTATTGCAACTTAACTGACAACATGAAGAGAAAGAAAAAAGTAGAAAAGGAAATAAAGCAAGAACAAAAGAAAAGAAGAAAGAAAATTAGAAGAAATAAATGAAATGAATTCTGTTATCAATGAATGTTTCCTATTTCGTGTGAGTTGGCATTACTAATTCCATAATGATTTAGGCAGCCTGCTGAAAGTTATAGATGCTTGTATTAGATGACATCCCTGTAACGCAGAAAACTGAATGAATTTTGTAGAGAGCACACACAGGAATCGATAAGACCATTCAGCTATGTCCTGCTGAAATTTGATGCTCTAACTTCATTACTCTACAAGGTAAGTCACTTACTGTTACAGCATTAACCTTTAAAAATGTTCCTTTCCCTGCTTTTTCAAGACCCATACCATCACTGATATACGAGACAATGGGTCAGAGTTGAAGTTGCTCCAGTGCTTAACTGACTGACACACCATTAACGCACATGACAGAGCAGATGTGCATTTCTACACATTCTTAACCTTCGCACTGACAGGATAATGGTTAGCTTCATACCTAAGCTGCTATATCGTGACAGGAAGTCCCTCTGTTACTGACTGAACATGAGACTGGGTATATTTCAACACTACTTGATATCAAAGTACCCAAATTCCAGAAAAAAAATTTAACTGATTTTCAATTCTCTTATTTCTATAGTAAAACTAACTAGATGCACCAATGTATTTTTTTTTTTTTTGAAAGACATAGTACATGTTTTGGATGGTTTCCATCCATCATCAGGATTTCAAGACTGTACATACAGCAACAGGCATTTGTCAAACATACTGCTGTCTGCTTGCTAGCGAGCAGACAGCAGTATCTGAC
>Ga0209755_10006489_pt1 | contig 12933 bp, 14 predicted proteins | sample TergutCo191P1_FD_187301 | JGI IMG/M metagenome (GOLD analysis project Ga0209755, IMG submission 187301) | Cornitermes sp. P1 segment gut microbial communities from Petit-Saut dam, French Guiana - Co191P1 (SPAdes) (version 2) | ecosystem: Host-associated > Arthropoda: Insects > Digestive system... | reverse complement strand
TCTTCATTTGCTCCGTTGCTCCATTCGCCTCCCTAATACAAGCGTACACCTGTCAATTTCGATGTGGCTTGGTTTCATTTTGGCGAATGGCGCTTCTCGCTTCTCTATTTTGGGTGTGACCAGTAACATATTATTCAGCCTTGAAGCGGCAATTCTATTGCACCGTATCAATTTTGGTTCGCAAAACCTTGTCGTACATTGTATAGGGAGGGTAACCTTGCCAATAACTTTCAGCTTTGACATATTGACTCTGAACACATCAAACGCTTATAATACATTCGTGGAAGCCCACCGCCTACGTTCAATCTGTAGACGGTATGCGGAAGACGGTTGCCTGACATCCCGCGAGAGCGGAATTGAGGCAAGTGTACAGCCCTCGCGGGAAATTCTTCCCGAAGGGTGGTGGTACATTATCATTTTAGATGTTATCATTTGCGTTTGTACAGTTGTGCTGACTATCATTGCGATAATCAGCTTTGTACGTTCCGATAACGAAAAAAGTGAGCCGTCTGCCACAAACAGATGACTCACTTGGCTTTGGAGTTTTAGGCTCCTTACCTTAGTTGATGTGTCCAATTATGGCAACCGTCTGGGCTTCCACGTCCTTATCTTAACACTTTTTGTTTTCATCGTCAATATATAATCTGAAAAAATTTAGCTACAGTAACTGTACGCAAGAAACGTGCCGCGCTTGAGCTGTCTGCCTTGCGGCGAATCGTTCAGCTTGCCCGAAAAAATAGCGGCATACATCGGAGCGTTGCACCGTCCGTCTTTGGGAATTATTACGATTATTGTTCATATTGTGTGTCTTAAAATATGAGGGGGGTTAGCTGTAATGATTTCAATCAACGGAATAGAATATAGTTTTGTTTCAAATGCAATTAGAGAAGAAAAATCCAGGGAAAGCTATTTTAGTTTAGTACATGAAGTCTTTGGATTGGATTTCAAGCCGTGGTATCAATCGGGGTTCTGTGACAACTGCTTTGTTCCATATACATTGTATTTCGGAAACACTGCGGTTTCAAGTGTTGGAATTGTGATAAATGATTTCAAGTGGCGCAACGACACGAAAAGATATATTCAAATCAGCACCGTTGCAACCAATTCTAAATATCGCAAACAGGGATTGAGTAGATGGCTAACAGAAACCGTATTAAAAGAATGGCAAGAAAAATGCGATGCTATATATCTTTACGCCAATGACTCCGTTGTTTCTTTTTATCCAAAATTTGGATTTAGTCCAGCGGATGAATATAGATATCATATGCCAATAAGAAAGAGAGATGGCGAGTTTAGAAAACTCGACTTGTCAATCAAAAATGATGTTGATTTACTTATTAAGAAGCACACAGAATCCAATCCCTTTTCGCTTTTTCCGATGGTTGAAGATGTTGAGATAATGATGTTTCATTGCATAAACTTTTTACATGACAATATATTCTACATCGAAAAATATGATACTGTTGTTATTGCCGAACAGGAAAACCACGATATGTTTTGTTATGACATTTATTCAAATAATCATTATGATATAAACGATGTTCTTGGGATTATTGCTTCTGAGGATACCTGCACCGTAACTCTTGGCTTTACGCCTAAAGAAGTAACTGGATATACTGTCGAAAAAGCTGACGAAGATAATACAACTGTTTTTGTGTTGAACGGGAAAGAGAATATTTTTACTGATGACAAAATTACACTCCCTTTCTTATCCCGCGCGTAAGCATAATGCAATCAATAGTTCACTACTGTTTAATGAAACAGACACCTCTCAAGTGTCCGTTTTCCGCATTATTCCGTGGTTTCCCCAACGTGTACAGCCCTCGCGGGAAATTCTTCCCGAAGGGTGGTGGTACATTATCATTTTAGATGTTATCATTTGCGTTTGTAAAGTCGTGCTGACTATTAAAAGGACAAAGTATCCGGGGGATACCTCGTTCGCTCGTTTTTCTTCCGTTGCCGCAGGCTAAAAACAATAACCTTTCCGCCTTAGTGTACTTTACGAGCACCACAAAATAATAAGGAGGCAAAATGCGAATGGGCGACTTGTTGATTGAGTATAAAAAACGATGGTATTTGTTTTTAGCGTGTATTCTTTTATCTTGGCTGTCTTTGGCAGTTGCATTTTACACGCCTATGTTGATTTTCCTCGCGCTTGGATTGCCGCTCTTTAACGCCGTTCTTACCGTGATGTCACTCGTGCTGTTTGCACTTGTTGCGCCATTGCCGATACACTTATTAAACCGCAAATTATCAAAAGTGGAAATCCAAAAAAAGCATTTGCTTTTGAGTTCCGTCATATCAGCGGTGGCGCTATTAGGCATTGCTTTGTTGAGCTTTATTGGGCTGTCAGGCGGTATAGATTGGGGTTCGGGTCAAATACCCGGACTTAGCCTGATTGTTTCCGCTTTCGTCGTCGTATTTTGGGCGTTGGCTCTGCTCATGTTGATAATCAGAATCGTAATAAAAATAGTAAAATCGACGCGAAAGAAAAGCGGCGTTGCGGCTTTATTGTTATTACCGCTGATTTTAACTGCGTGTAGTGATAACGGCTTATCTGCTTTTGACAACAGGCTAACAAGTGACGATGTATGGAATCCGACAAATTTTGCGAATGTCGGGCAATCCGTAGATATTTCGGATATGCCGCATGGTCATTTTTCTATACCTTTGATTCGCCATATGAATGACAACCTATATGAACGCTCGGCTTTTACATATCGCGAACTGGAAACCGCAGTGTGGATTGTAGATGAATTACTGGCTACGGGGTATACTTGGGATGATATAGAAATACAGGAATTTTCTTGGGCAGATATCAGCTTTCGTTCTTGGCTTAGTTTCGGTGAGGGCTTTTTGAGTTGGCTTTACGCTTCAAACGAGATAATTCTCACTCGCTTTTTCAGTAATCAGGTGCATAGGCAAAACATATCAAGCCAAAACATAATCTTAACGATACCGGGTATCAGCGATGAAACTATCATAATCGGGGCACATTATGACTCTGTTCTCACTCCCGGCGCAACTGACAACGCTTCAGGTACTGCGCTTCTTTTGGAAAGCGTACGCCGAATGCGCCATCAAGAAAATTATCACACCCTTGTATATATCTTTTTTGGTGCGCACGAAACAGGGCTTGTGGGTTCGAGGTTTTATGTGGACAATATGATACATAGTGAACATGATAATCTGTTGTTCATGATAAATGCGGATGCCCTTATCAACAGCGAATATATTTTTCACTTCACAGGGTTTGACGACGGTGGCTCACCGGGGGAAAACGAAATAACACGCCAAATTGAGCATATTGCTTTAGAATTTGAGGATACAAATGGTGTGGAGCTTTTCACTAATCCACAAGTAATTTACCAGTTGGTTGATAGTGCGCCTTTTCTACATCAGGGGCATACTATTTTGTTTCTTGCGACTGCGACAATGCCATATTCAATCCAGCACACCCATATGGACGACTGGAATTATATTACTGAAACAAGACCGGGGGTTATAGAAAGCAGTATGCGCAACTGCTCAATATTATTAGAAAGCCTGTTATTGGCAAGGTGGTAGGCAGTTTTCAGACCACTGGTTACTGTGAGGAAAGACACAATTTGATGGCATTTCATATGCAAGCAAACATAAGGACTTATGATATAGAGGGTATTTCAAATAGAGATAATACGAAATCACCGGCGTAAGCGACGACACAGCGGCGATAACTTCAGGGGGCGTTTTTTAACGGGATAGCAGCCTGCCGAGAGGTCTTGTTTCATCGTAATACACATCGCCGGAGTCGCGTTCCAATCTTAGCCGTGCTTCGCCGGAGCGGGCTATAACGACGCGCTCGGTTATTTTTTTGCTGTCAAGGGTCAGCCGTCAGCACCACCCTGCCTAACTCACGCTCTGCGCGGGTGTAATTATCATTACTAAGTCAACCGTTTCGTAAGCGACGCACTGACGAGTGATTTCATCTGCGTGATAGCTGTGCTGTTTAGCTGAACAAGGCGTTCGCTCTGTGGCAAGCTCTGCCTGATTAGAAGCGCATTGATACTTTCCATGTTAGACAGCACAACAAGTTGTTCGAGCGTTGCGTGGTCACGCATATTTCCGTCTTTATCCGTGTTGGCGATCCGCCATTCTGCCGCCGTCATTCCGAATAGCGCTACATTGAGCATATCGGCTTCGGACGCATAGACCATCGCCGCCTGTGTACGGGTGACTTCTTTCGGAATGATTTGTTCTTTTATCGCATCAGTATGTATTCGGTAATTTATTTTTGATAGCGTCCGTTGTAGGTTCCATTCGAGGGATTGCCGCTGTTGTTCATCCGACTTCAAACGTTGGAACTCTGTTATTAAATACAGCTTGAACTCAGGCGACAACCATGTGGCAAACTCAAATGAAATGTCGCGGTGAGCATACGTGCCGCCGTAACGTCCCGGCTTCGCAATTATACCGATGGCGTTGGTTCGCTCCACCCATTGCTTTGTTGATAGAATAAAGCTGTTATCGGTGTTTTCCATTTTAATGTTACCGAATTCGGTAACATTAAAACCGGGGTTGTGCAAACGCTCCCACGCGCCGAGAAAATTAAGCGTATAACCTGTTCGAAGCCAATGCGAAATGACGATGCCGGTCGCATCGGGGTTTTTATGTTTCGCCATATCCGTCAAGGATATGTAATCATCCTGCCGGTGCGTGAGTACGGCAATCTCCGTTCCCTGCACGGTGACGGTTTCTTTTTTCTTTGGCATGGTGGCGACCTCTCTCTCATTCATCTTCAAACAGCGTATCATTTATTTCTGCAAAGTCAAGCAGTTCCGCAAGTGTCAATCCATGTCCCTGCGATATCCGGTGTACTGTGCGTAACCCGGGGCTTTTTGTATTTCCTTTGATTATGTTATCGATAGTTGATTGCTTCATGCCGGATAGCGTGGCGAGTTTGTTTACTGTGATGCTTCTCTCTTTGCACAAGAGAAGAATACGTTTTGTGATGACCGCTCAATAGAATAAGCGACGAGCATATTTGAAAGGAGCGGATGGACTTGGTGTGTTCAACTTCATGGTTACATTACGTGAAGACCCGGTTAAAGCTAAGGAATATATAGATGGTGGGTTCAAGCGTAAGTAATGAGGGAGCGGGAACCTAGCAAATCGTTGAGGTCTTGTGTTATTGGCTATAAATATGCGGGAATGTTTCTCGCGTTTTTTGCGTCTGTACACAGTGGCATTAAACTGTGAATAGGCGCCTGATAAGCGGTATTTGAAAATGCCCTTGACATTATCAATCTATGAACCTGTGCTGTTACCATTTTCGGCGGCACAATGCAAAAACCTTGACTAAATCTCAAAGCCTGCTATTATATACTTACGAGTTCGGAAAACAAAAGTTCGTAATGGCGAGGAGAAAAATCGCAGGAATACCACTGGTCTTTCAAGGTTTTTTAACGAAGTCAGGCGGATAAAGACGCCGCGAGGATTGTACACTTTTAGGTGTTACGTGCCACTACGCAGATGAGAAGAAACTACATGCAAAAACTGGTACCTCACAAGTGCCTGTTTTCCCTTTGATTCTACAGTTTTCCCGACATACACAGCCCCATCACTGTTAGTGTTTCCGGCAGTATTGCGACATAGGTATAAACGCGAGCGACTTTTGCCGGGAGCATCACACCCTATCTTCGCTCGGCACTATTGTAAGTTTATAGCCCATAGGAGTCAAAACCTTAAACAGTGTATCAATCTGCGGCGTGGCTTTTAGGCTTTCAAGTCTTGCCAAAGCCGATTGTTTTACCCCTGCGGCTTCGGCTAGTTGCGCTTGTGTCAGCCCCATTGCTTCCCTTGCTTCAATCAGCTTGCCTATTAAATCTACCTCGAAATCAATTTTGGCTCGCATACTTGGAGATACATTGTTATCATCATTGTAATAATCATCAAAGTTAGTGGATTTTCTGACTGCCATAATCAATCATTCCTTTCCTTGTAGTCTTTCATGTTTCGTTCTGCTTGCCTTATTTCTTTTGGCGGCGTTTTATTGGTTTTCTTTATGAAGTGGTGCAGTAGTATAAATTTATTTTCTTTCCAGTAAAAGAATAGTACGCGGTGCGCTATTGGTCTGAGTTCCCATATATCGCCAGTGATATGTTTTACTATAGGCTCTCCAACTCTCGTGCCGTGTTTTCTCAAAGAACGAATATAAGTAAGAATTTTTTCGTATTGTATACGAGCGTCTTTACTGGTTTTTGCCTTATCACGTAAATCATTCAAAAGAATTTTGATAGGTTGCTCACCTTGCTTATCCTCGTAAAAGTGTACTTCAAACATCGTGCATGTCTCCTAAACGTGTCAAAATCATTATAACAAATTAGTTATAATGCGTCAAGAAACTTCTTTTTGCTTGTTTTTTCAATACAATTCCGTAGTTTCCCCAACGTGTACAGCCCCCTCAACTTAGCATCCGCTACTCCTCCCCGAAAATATCCTTTGTAGCCGCACCCTTACGCTTACCGTCAGCTATTTCGTCCGCCTCGTCAATCAGCAGACCAACCGCTTTTTTGATATTGTTCCGTTGTACGGCAAACTGGGTAATCAGCTCATCGCCGCTCAATCCCTGCGAAGAAAGAACTTGGCGTGGAGAGCTATCAATCCGGGCGGCAATGGTTCTCGCGCCTACCCGGTCAGAACACAGAAATTGCTCAGAACACAATAAATGCCTCAGCGACTGAAATGCTGTAATCACAGACTCGTCATCACGTAAAACGAAAAATCCACTGTTACAGCCTTAAATCCTTTTGATTTTGCGTAGCAGGCAAATTCATAATACCGTCTGAACATACTGGACAAGAGCCACTACAGCGGCTCCAAATTCTGCTGTTCCAGAAATAGCCTTAATTCCTGTGAGTAAGTTCTTAATTACAGATTTCTTTGGTGTTGGTTGAGCAAGTTGTTCCTCAAGAACTTCTAAACTTTCAGTTATTGTTTCAACATGTTCTGCTGACATTTCTGTGCCGATTGATTTCCTAACAGCTTCAATCAATGATTTGACCTGTGACATGTCCAACCCGTTGTTTTGAATGGCGTGAATAGTTGCGTTATCAGAAGCAATATTGACTTGATTGGAGTTTATATTGAAAACGTTCTTTGATGGTTGGCGGTCAATAGCGGATAGTTTTCTCACCTTGCATTGGTAGTGTTTTCCAATAACATCATCATCGTAATAGCATGGATCAAGCACTTGATATTTCTCAGTTACTCCGTTAGACTGCTCGTGTATAATCATATCGCCAGATTCTATAGGCGGCATCTTGGGATTAAGGCGTAGATCCATTTGGATTCTTGAGCCGACCATAGCCTTAATATTCTTCATGACAATGCCGTTTTGCTTATTAAGTGTAACAATATCCTTCATAAATTCGTCGAACATCTAATTTTCTCCCTCTGGCACATTTGTTTGCAACGGGTTTAATGTCGCATTGTCTAACGCGACATTTGCTTGATTGGCGTTAATGTTATATGTCGCTTTTGTATTAGAAAAACGTTCTTGCTCCTGCTCATACTCTGCTAAATCTTCTTCATATCACCGCTTTTTGGTCATGTGTCACATCCGGCCACGGGAAATTGTTGTATACAATATCTCTTGAGTAACGATAATCGCTCTTTAACCGCCCGCAAACCGCCCGCACCCAAGCCATATGTACGTTCGATGTCAATATACCGAAATGGTATAAGCCCACAAACGGTGGATTGCCCATAATGTAATTTAGTTCGCCCTTTGGAATGACGCTTTCCCAATCCATCCGCAGAGCGTTTCCCTCAACTATATTGGCGTAGGATTTCAACGGCAGAAAATCAAGTTGCATATGTAAAATGATTTCCGTTTCCTTCATCATCTGGCTCTCTGCAATCCAAAGCGCGGTCTTTGCGACGGTCACTGCAAAATCGTTGATTTCTATGCCGTAGAATTGCCTGATGGATACTTGAATGGGATTGTTGCGTCTATGAAGCTCGTGTTGTCCAAGACCACTTTTTCCTCAAATAGAATGAATTGCTCCGGGTTTTCCACGCCGTATACATCGCGCAACAAAGAAAGCCAAAACGAGTGGCTTTGACCTTTTTCATATCCCTTGCCTTTCCAATCGACGGCGAATTTCTTCGCGGCTACCTTTTGTTGTGCGTCGGTCATAATCGTAATCCTCTTATTTCTTCTCTTTTTCCGATTCCATAGCCTTCAAAGTCTTTACGCCGCTTGTTTCGAGGATTGATGACATCTGTAAACGGGCAAGCCGGTTCAATTCAACAATCCGCTCGGCCTGTGGCATCCCTTTTGGGGGTAAGAACAAAAGCGTTGCGTCCTGCTTCACGGTCAATTACCTCGAATTCGAGGTAATTGAAATTGGGATTGTGGATTCGCTCCCAAAGACCGAGGAATTCCACCGTGCCGCGATTCCGCATCCAGTTTTGAATAACCTCACTTGGGAAGTTGGCATTTTTATAACGCGCAATGTCTGTAAGGCTTATATAATCATCGCCATTTCCCTGCGACAGCACGGTTATCTCCGTGCCTTGCGCGGTAATTTTACCTTTGAATGTTTTATCAGCCATCTGCCGCCCTCCAAAAAACTGTATGCGTTATGGTTTTTTCTTCGCTTGCTTTGCCGCTTTTGTCCGTCCGTCAAGCGGTCTTTGCGCATCTTTGGGGATAAGCCATTCGCGCCCTAGTTTTGTGGCATCATTTATTTTTCCATGTAAACATAAGGATTGAACCTGCCGGTCTGTTATACCCCATAACTCAGCCGCTTGCTTTGACGACATCAAATTTAGTTCCATATGCCACTCCTTCTCAGCCGTTATGAAAACTTATCGTAGATAATAATATCACGGGCAGGCGAATAATACAAGCGAAATAATAATTTGCAAAAACGACTGAAACGCTTATTCTGCAATGGTTATTAAGATATTAGAATTCGGTTTTCAACCTGCTTGTTAAAATAATCATTGACAAGACGTAACAGATTTTATGCCGTTACGAAACATCATAGCGGAGTGGCACGCCAGAGATACAAGCCGCCTGCCAAGTTGCCACCGATAACAAAATGGAAAGCTGAACGCGACAAGCTGAACGCTGATAACAAGGGCTTAGTATTGAGTATAGAACGCTTAGAGATGAAACCGCAACAGTACAGGAGGTTTTAATAGGCAATATCTTAGCGGATACTATGACCGCTCTATAGAATAAGCGACGAGCATATTTGAAAGGAATGGATGGGCTTGGTGCGTTCAACTTCATGGTTACATTACGTGAAGACCCGGTTAAAGCTAAGGAATATATAGATGGTGGGTTCAAGCGTAAGTAATGAGGGAGCGGGAACCTAGCAAATCGTTGAGGTCTTGTGTTATTTGGCTATAAAAATGCGGGAATGTTTCTCGCGTTTTTTGCGTCTGTACACAGTGGCATTAAACTGTGAATAGGCGCCTCATAAGCGGTATTTTAAAATGCCCTTGACATTATCAATCTATGAACCTGTGCATATACCCATTTTCGGCGGCACAATGCAAAAACCTTGACTAAATCTCAAAGCCTGCTATTATATACTTACGAGTTCGGAAAACAAAAGTTCGTAATGGCGAGGAGTCGATATACATGGTTAACAGCAATTTCATTGGTCGAAATAAGGAAATGGAGGCGCTTTGCGATTTCTATAATAGCGGTAGGTTTGAAATGGTCACGATTTACGGTCGTCGCAGAGTTGGCAAGACAGAGCTGATTAAAGAGTTTCTCAAGGATAAAAAATCCGTCTATTTCCTTGCGGCAGAGGGCAACTACAAAGAAAATCTGGCAGGCTTAACTCGCGCAATTCATGGCACAATGTCAAGGATGACATATAGAGATTTTCACGGCGCGATAGACGCTGTCTGTGAACTTGCCAAAAAAGAAAAAATCGTATTGGCAATAGATGAATACCCCTATCTTGCCAAGAGTTACAAGCCCTTTTCCTCGCTACTGCAGCACGCTATTGACCATAATTTTCAGGATTTGAACATGATGATCATACTTTGCGGATCATCCATGTCGTTCATGGAAAACGAGGTTGACGGTTATAAAAGTCCGCTTTACGGACGGAGAACAGGGCAACTCAAATTATTCCCGCTGGATTTTGAGACTTCAAGGGGCTTCTTCCCGAAATTTAACAAACAAGAACAAGCCGTCTTATATGGAACGACAGGAGGAATCCCGAAATATCTTTTAGAAGTTCAGCAGAAACAATCGTTAGAAGATAATATCAAACGAATGTTCTTTAAGCCGCAGGGCTTACTTTTCGAAGAGCCAAATAACCTCATGAAGCAAGAACTAAGAGAACCTGCGCTGTACAACACCATAATCGGCGCAGTTGCGGCAGGCAGCTCGAAGTTGAACGAAATCGTGACGAAAATTGATGCCGAGGACTTCGATTCGGCAAAATGCAATAAATACATCAAGGTGCTTATTGATTTGCATATCGTTAAGCGGGAGTTACCGATTTTGGATAAGCCGACCTCAAAAAAGAGCATTTATCGACTAAATGACGGTATGTTCCGCTTTTGGTACAAATTTGTTTACCCTAACCTTTCGCAAATTTCGTTGGATTACGGCGATACGGTATATGAGTACATTTCTGACCAAATCTCTGAGTTTATGGGCGAAACATTCGAGAGTATATGCCGGCAGTATCTTTGGCGGGAGAATGTGGCTGGGCGACTACCTTTCCGATTCAAGGATTGCGGCAGATGGTGGGGCAATAATCCAAAAGCAAAATCGGAACAAGAAATTGACATTTTGGCTTGCGACCATAAGGGGAGCAAGGCTCTATTTTGCGAGTGCAAATGGACAAACGAGCAGGTTGACAGCCGTATTTTGGACAATTTGATGGATAAAGCATCTATGTTCAATTATTCAGAAAAATACTTTATCCTGTTTTCAAAATCGGGCTTCAAGGCAAGTCTTAAAAAACGTACCTACGAGAATGTTAGCTTTGTAGATTTTAAGGATATGTAGAGTCTTGCAGACATTCGCCTGACATATTGACTTTGAACACGCCAAACGCTTATAATACATTCGTGGAAGCCCAGCGCCTGCGTTCAATCTGTAGACGGTATGCGGGGTCAAATATTGCGACTTAACGGCGAAATGAATTCGCCTTTCCGGCAAGCCGGCAAAGGCGTCGTGTGGGCGCTGCCGCGGGCTAAAAGACAAAACCTCAACACCGTTTATGAAAAATGTTGCAAATTATTTTACTGGAGGTATCACTATGGTCATTAGCACTTTTATTGTACTCATAATTATTCTCTTCATTATTATTGCCATACCAATCTACTTGATAGTGCGTTCTTCTCAAAAAACGCGAAGGGAGTTTTCTCAACACAAGCAGAATTCATCAGAAATGGCACAGGAACATATTGCTAGACCTTCTTTCGCCCAAGATGCACCCTCTATCGGAATTGCCATAATTGGTTTTCTTCTTCCTTTAGTTGGCATAATAATGTATATAGCTTGGCTGAACTCTCTGCCGTTCCGTGCGAGGTCAGCAGGAAAAGGGGCTTTAATTGGTGTTGTCGTATACATTGTCAGCACTGCGATTATAATTGGAATCAATCTTGGTGCTTTCAGTTAAATATATTATAGAAGACTAGTATAACGTAAAATAAATAACTGGACTACAAAGTAACAATATGGTACAATCAAGTCAACAGTATAGATAGGGGGTTTGATTGTGGCAAAAGCAAGTAGACTTGAAATGAGCATAAACGACAGAGCGTATTTAGAATCTCTTATTCGATCCAGAACTGAACAGGCACAGATCGTGCAACGAGCAAAAATATTAATATTAAAAGCCGATGGACAAGCAATAGATGCGATTGCAGACAAGATAGATATCAACAGAAAGAGTGTAATGCTGTGTATTAGCAAGTATAAGGACGGTGGTATTGATAATGCACTCTATGATGCCCCCGGTCGTGGACGAAACCCAGAAATAACAGATGAAGAAAAGGCATGGATAGTAAATGTTGCGTGCCAGAGACCGTGGGATTTAGGATGTCCTACAGAAACATGGACATACACAAAGCTTGCAGAGTACATAAACGAGAACGCAGAAACTGCCGGACACACAAGGCTTACAACAATTACTCGCATAAGCATACGAAACATACTGGAACAGGCAGAAATCAAACCATTTAGAATCCGTTACTATTGTGAAAAGAGAGACCCTGACTTCGAAGCGAAAATGCATGATGTGCTTGTTGTATACAAACAGATTGAGATGCAATTCGACAAGGACGGCAACCTTCTTCCTTTTGTCGATGTGAAAACCAACACCATATCTTACGATGAAAAACCGGGTATACAGGCAACTGCAAACACATCATCGGACAGGATGCCCACATTATCTAACGGTTACAGGCAGCGTGATTACGAGTACAAAAGACTTGGAACATTGTCTCTTTTGGCAGGGATAGATTTGCTGACCGGAGAAGCGATACCACTTGTGAGTGAAACCCATAAGAGTTCAGACTTCATTGCATTTTTGAAACTGCTTGACCTCAAGTATCCGGAAGGAGAAATTATCAGACTAATTCTCGACAATCATAGTGCACATACATCTAAGGAAACTCGTAATTACTTAGCAACGAAATCTGGTCGTTTTGAATTCGTTTTTACTCCCAAGCACGGTTCTTGGCTGAATATTATCGAAAGCTTTTTCAGCAAAATGTCAAGGCAAATGTTGAAGGGTATACGTGTTGCTTCAAAAGATGAGTTAGCAGAGAGGATATATCTATATTTCAACGATATCAACGAAAACCCGGTTGTGTTCCGATGGAAGTACAAGATGAAAGATTTCTCTCCGGGCGAAGCTGCAGAGAATGCTGTTCAGGCCAGTTAATTCGTTTACGATATACTAG
>Ga0209755_10006488_pt1 | contig 12934 bp, 8 predicted proteins | sample TergutCo191P1_FD_187301 | JGI IMG/M metagenome (GOLD analysis project Ga0209755, IMG submission 187301) | Cornitermes sp. P1 segment gut microbial communities from Petit-Saut dam, French Guiana - Co191P1 (SPAdes) (version 2) | ecosystem: Host-associated > Arthropoda: Insects > Digestive system >... | reverse complement strand
TTATAACATGCAGTGAACAAATACTGCAGTCAAATAACAATGACTCTTGCTTCACACTCAAGCAGTTCCATTTACATTTACATAAAGACTTACAACATTTGATGCTTTTGTTCAGTCCCCACAAGCAAATGCCAGGGTAATACTCTGACAGAGATTGTCATTCTTTCATATTTGCAATTCTACAGGGGTTTAGAAATCATAGCTAAATGAACTACTAAATGAGAAAACAAAAGACAATGAATGTTCTCCCAAACATTCCACAGAATGGTGACTTTAAATTTTGGTCTCTGATTCTGCAGTTCCAACAAGAATCAATATTTATAATTATTACATAATATTAAAATGGTGAAAAATATTCTAGACTGATCTGTGTAAAAGGATTACTTGTAACACTAGCAGAGTTCATTCTCAGCTTGCATAAAGCTCCAGATGTAGGTAGTATCAGTATGTCCATCTTTTAAAATAAATAATCCATTACAATAAATAATGACAAACATCAATAAATACTGACACATATGAGTGTCACTAACTTCTGATCCAGCAGAAATGAATCATTGCCTGTACGTAGTAATAAAACTTCAGAAACAGTATAACAGCCATCTGTAATGGAATAGGTAATTTATGTTCTCTGACATATGTGTTAAAAATATTTATTAATCATTTATATAACAGTGTTGCCAACAGCTCAGACTTTACAGCAATGAATGGCAAAATGATAAGTGAATCAGTCATTGAAAGGTATCTGGAAGGAATTGGTTATGGCTTAAGTTGAGGAACTATTCTGTCATTTTGCCTGCCAGAAGTGAGGAGCATTACAAAACCCTCAGTCAGTACAGCTGGCCTCCAGACTGAGATTTGAACATTAAATTTCCAAAATACAAAGAGTGTTTTATACTTGACCACAATATTTGTTTGCTATCTCCCTAGATATTGGGGATGTAACCTAAGTACATTTCCCCATTTCTAGGCAGCATGATCTCTTCTTCACACACACAACCAACAGCAATAAAGCATTAATGCTCAACTTGCTGAGGGGGAACAAGGACTGATAATACTTGTTACTTAGAATATTGTCATTGTTCCAACTATTATAATTTACAGACTGGAATAACTTAAGCTGCAGATAAATAGGAATCCACAGACTACTAGTTGAGGTAGCACTAATACTGTTGGCTACAACCCGGATGGCCAAAGATGAAGTCCATGCATAGGTGCTGGGGTCCTTATTTACGCCATTGTGACAAAAATATATTTTCTTGTGATATTAATGTCTTCTGAAATGTAACAGCATAGAGGCTGGTAGAAACTTACTCAAGAATTGAAGGAATATACTGTCACTGTCTTTTGGGTATAACCCTGGTGGTGACAGAAAAGTCCTGTGCATTTTTTCCATCCATCCATCATCATCATCATCATCAACAACACTCTCAAAACCTCCATAATTATTCTGTTTATTCTATTTCCAGTCTGTTCAACAAAACATAGCTTCATTTCATTACTTCACATATGAAGCTATTCCCATAGGAGACAGACCTCTCACCTCAGAAAGTCTTGCCAACAACAGTGTTTATGACAATGTACAAATACTAACATGCAGAGAGCACACCTTATAAATCACATTGTTCTATGATGTTCTTTTAGTCCTTCAGTTATGATGAAGCTTAAATGTAAAATTTAATACATCACAAAAGCTTACATCTTATCCTGGAAGCACTTCCAATACGTCAAGGTGGAAATACTTGGTCTGTGTATGTGCTAGCATGCAGCAAGGTGATATTTATAAGAAATCTCAATATAATAAGACTCATAACTCTCACACAAGTTTGTGCTATTCTGTCTTTTTTAGCATCATTTTCCAAGTGCAAGACCTTTTAAGAATTCTCACAGAAACATAAGTGTGTCAGTAATATGCCTCAGTTCGTCACACTATCATGTACTTGCACAGTGATGCATACCAACAGATGTCACATACGTCACTCTAAATTTGATAATGGGCCTTAAAGTGTCTAATATATTCACAGTTTGTCACCAATATCACACTTAACATAACCATTCTGTGTTTTAATATCATACCAAATATCAAATTTTTTGCACAAATTTTGCATCTCTCTGGTTAGCTATTATATGATGTGCCATATTTCATGAGACTTTTCATCATGTTGTTTATGAGAATGCTCATAAGCTGCAGTTGGTTGTAGGCAGCAACAAGTTGATATACCTGCACAGAATTTGCAGTATGCTTGTGATCTGTGAGTCCCCTTATTAAGAAGACAGCTGTTATTTTATAGACAAGAAATTGGCATACTACTATGTTAACAGCTCTCTTTAAGAGACATGAATATTTGGAATAATGGTCCCACACACATTATAATGGCCAAGGGAAACCATGGTTTAAGCCTTTCAGGAAAAATGTCACATAAAAAGAATGTCAACATACATATATTTACTAGGCTTTTCTGAGTAATGTTTATTACACGAAGGAGGTAAAGCTGTCCTTGTTAAGCCATAATGGCACAAAGGGGAAGTAGAGGTATAGCTTTACTCATTCTTAACCGCAATACCAGATGGCAGGGAGTGATCAACTACATGGCTGTCCACTTTACCCCTGGGGAAATAGCCATGATACCTAACTGAATACGAGGCTGAGTGGGATCTACAGCCAGTCTGGACAATTCAGTGAAGGGAACAAAAATCTCTCACCCCTGCCAGGATTCAAACCCTGGATTGTCCAGCCTATAGCCCAATCACTATACTGGCTACACTATCTCATTCCCTATGTTTCTCATATAGCAAGCTAGAATGGCAAAACAGCAACTTCATACTGTAGATCAACCTCAATAAGAAGAATTATATAGGTTGCTTAATGTATGATAATGCCCTGCCTTTAAGCTTTAGCAAGTGATGAACACAGCACACTGCATCCTTACAATAAGTCAGGAGGAGGGTAGCTTAATACATGGTACAAAGAGCATGTCTAATGATATGACAGACAGCAGATCATATAAATGCAAGCGAAAGCAAGTAACTTACAGTGCCATGTCTCATGTCCAGTCTGAGACTTTGTATTTAGGTATTGTATCATTACACACTGTACAACCACTGTATCTTTTTTTCATTTGAAAAATAGCAGTATGGACAGTAATAGAGAAACATATAATCTACTCAGTCTAAAAAAGTCATGTTTGCAGAGTTTTGAATGATCTCGTGTGGTCTCCCAGGGTTTGCAGCCCACATATTTGTACTGCACTACTGTAAATTCCAGAGTTCTGAGCTATGACACCACAGAAACTGGCACATAGGTACAGAGTTCTGAGATACGATGCCACATAAAATGGCACATAGGTACAGAGTTCTGAGATATGATGCCACATAAATTGGCACATAGGTACTAATATTCTGGAGAGGTTTGCTACAATTACCTTCAGGTAATCCAAGGGTAAACATTCTTCTCTGACTACCTTTTGGTGGGTGCAGCAAACTTCTCCAAAGAGTTGGTGCCTGTAAACAGATCTGCATGGTGTCACATTCCAGAAGACTGCAACCTTCTTTGGAAGTGCTGAGGTAATCTCAAATTTCACTGCTATATTACACATCTGTGAAACTGGTTGCAATAATAACACTGCTATTTGAGGCTGGTAGTGTATTTTATCCAAATCTCATTCACTGTACATGTTCAGCACATGGGCTTCACAAACAGGTTGAGCAAACTAACACTAACAGACTAAGGTGCCAATAATATATTGCCAGAAGCCATCCTGCCTGATGCTAAAAACAGACTGAAAATACTCTATTGTATTGTTAAAACTTTGAACTAAAGTGATGCTATGTCAGCCTGGCCACACAAGTAGTAGGCATTTGACATTAAATTCTTCACAGAGATCTAGGTGTAATTAAGACACACTGAAAAATTACATCAAAGTCTATAAGCAGTTGGAAACATTGTTCATCACTCTGTGTATAGACTTGTATGTTGCTGAAAATGCATGAAATAAAGATCATTCCTGCAGAACACATATGTAACGCTGATAGCAATTCATTTAATACTATGCAAGGAAATCTAAAATACAAGTCTATCGTTATTGTAGAGAAACATGTATAGGGAAAGGAGGGTCCACAGAAAATGCAACTAAATTTTGCGGCTGTGCTCAAATACTCCCTTGTTACATATGTGGACATCATTAGAGACAGGTGTCAAAAACAGAAAACTGAACTGTGTTATAGGCCTAATGCACTTGTGAGGGCATGAACCATCAGCAAGTCAATGTATGCATTTACACCAAAGACGCATGCAAATTGTGAAATTGTTAGTGCATAAAATTCCATGGACTGATCAGAACATACAGCGCACATACCAATATGAAACTTATCCAGCTCTAGACGTCACAGACCACAAATTTAAACATCACATAAATGATAACCGAACTACTTCTAACCATGCACCTAAGATTATGTTCGAGTACACATAAGAGACATAGAAGAGGGTTCCTTTCTGTCAGGAATTACAGAAACCTTTTTGTAGAACATTCAAAATTTGATCCTAAGTGCTTCGTAAATGTTAATGACCGACTTCATACCAAACCACTTCACTTAACACAAATTTGTTATTTGAGAGTAATAATATGTGCAAAAACTTCATTGACTTTCAAGAAAAATATGTTTTGTAGTCTTTTTTCCCTCACAAGAGTATTTGTACACATGTGAGATAATGATGACACCAAAGAACAAACAAAAACAGTACATTATCTATTAAGAGTAACTACAGTCATTGACCTAAAATGTACTTAATGACTAAACTAGTGCCAAATTTTATATAGAAAGAGGAAAATCACTTGTTTAATTTAAATTTTGGAAGTTTGATTACACATAGAATTATAGAAATGTTAAAGGCATTTTTTCAGCTTAGGTAATACCATACAGCCTTCAGGATAGGGCCTTTTAAAATGCCACACTTCTGCTGTGGCCAGGGCAATATTCAATTTAAATGTCCACTGTAGGACAATGTATTCCCTTTGATAGAAAGCAGATGTACATTTAATGTGGCAACAATGTCCTATTCATCCATCAAAGGATAGCAAAACATAGAGTGTTTAGTTGCAGAAAGGAAATGAGAAGTGCACAAAGTAAACCCTGTATCCCCCAATAAATAAAAACTTGCTCATGATGCTTGTCACTGCTAAAAAAATACACATACAATGGAAATATCTCCAATTTAGTTGTAATAAGTAAATGGCACTCCCAGACATCTAAACATGTCCATGGGTGACATCATATTCACCAACTCCTCTGACATATCACGTTAATTCAACAATGCATTGGTACTGACTGCTGAAGAAAGACAATGAATGAGAGATACAAAGGGGAAATAAGAAATAGGATGCACTTTACACAGCTTGTGCCATTTTAATCCCAAAGACACACTCTCATGTTGCATTTTCATGACCACATTACACAGGAAGAGGAAATTCAAGAGAATTGGTTAAGGAATAATTATAATCACGCACTGTATAAAGAATGTGCAGCTATGACATTTAGATGATGTTAATCTCAGTTTACTTTTCAAGATTTATTCCATGTGTTGACAGTTACAAATAATCAATGTTGCTGCATTCATTTTAACCCTGTAACCAACTAATAAGAGACAACAACCAGAAAAATGCCATTCACAGCACTACATAAAGAGGCAAGTATATGTTTTAATAATTACCCAGGTTTTCCTGTAGTTCCTATGAGCTGGATGCTATATGATTCTTCAAAGACTAAACAGTCTTAATGTGGTTTCACAGACAACAGAAATAGTCATTATTATTGTCTTCTGAGATCTGACAACATGTAGAAGTATCAATTCTGGAGGAAAATGTTCTCTTCTACTTCTTGCCTGTCTTGACTGTAGATGCAGCAGGTACAGTACCTCTGAAACACTGTTACCCAACTATCGAATCATGTGTATTACTATAATGACAGCAGGGTTCAAAATAAAACAATGTAGCTTCTGCCACTTATTACTCTTCTACACATGTCACTAAATAACTCTGAGATAAATACAAATATGAAACAAAAACTCTAAAATATGACTTTGTAAGGTACTATATCCCGTTACACTGCATAGAAGTCCAGAAAAAATATGACTTTGTAAGGTACTATATCCTGTTACACTGCATAGAAGTCCAGAACTTACGCGCAATGCACAATGGATCTATATTGCCTAGCAAACTGAGATTTCTGTGACAAGAGTTGGAGTTTTACAGCATGTGAGAAATGGGCAAGGGAAATCAAACCACAACAGTATGTAACCTAAGCATGGTGAGAGAGAAAAGAGACAGATATAGATAGATATAGATAGAGAGAGAGAAGGAAAAGGCAAACAAAGAATACCAGGTGTGATCTATTGCTTCATATATACTAAGATGGCATGTACTCAGTTTTATAAATTACTTAATTCTCCATTCACTGTAGACATTTGTAGATGGTGGTTATGAAGGAAACATTATGGATTGGGGGGTGGGGCAAAAACAGTTAAGTTTCCATTTCAGGTAACAACAATGGTTTTATTGTCTTAATGCTGGTACTAATTTTACACCCATCTAAAAAAATGTTACACTGCACCATCTCCTTACAAAAACCAATGCTGGACATAAACACATTTGCTCACACACACACACATGCGCACGCAGACACATGCACACACACACACACACACACACACACACACACGCACCTACACAAAAAACTTCAGCAATTAAAACATTCCAGTACTGCAGTATTCAGTGGACCACTTGTGTATAAATACCAACACACAGCACAGGGATATTACTCCCTTCAAATGAAAATGACAGTGAAAACATAAATGGTTGTCTGCAAATAAACGTAATAAATTAAGAAGTTTAAAATACCTGGAAATGATTTACATTTTATACACTTTTAGCAAAATTTCAATTGATAACACTATATTTTGACTGCACATGTGCACACTTTGGACAACATTTGTTTTAAATGCATTCCTTGTAAATGACATCCCTGAAGATGGCCTATAGGGGCTGAACAAGTAGGAGGACTTTCACAAAATGAAAATAGTTACATATGGTTACATGTGCAATTAGTTGAATTAAATATCATATACTGCATTGTACACTGACCTACATTCATGTAACATTTGCTACTGTATACATTTTATATGATGGTAAGTCACACAATTATATTATTCTAGCAGACCCTCATCCAACATGGAGGTTATAGGGAGTGACCAGAATGTGTTGGGCAAAAGTGCATTGTCCACACTTCTTATGGGAAAAACAGCATTGTGTGAATACCAACACTTATGAAACCCATATCCCCCATCACCCAGTTATCTACACAGTGCTTAAGTAGCTGACATTGCTGTTTCTAGGATGGGTGAGTGAGTAACTTACTGTACATATCTGCATGTACTGAAATTTGTCAATGTTTGGGAAAATTTTTTAACCACATATTTATTTTCAGCTACATTCATGAAAACTGGGCTGAGCAAAACCGCATTGGGTGAGTGGTTATTGTATTCAATTTATGTAATGTATAATTTACCTACTGTATAAGGTTTCTAGGCATCATTTTGTAAAAACAGGATCTCCTCCATTATTTTCATTTCTTTCTCAGTGTTTCCCAGTACTTGGCTTTAATGGGGCTGTCACTTGTGCCAATATGAAGGTTACTGAGAAGCAGGTGGAGGGAAAGGGAATTACTGCTGTGAAAGCAGCAACACTTTCGTTTCTAGCATACTCCTCTTTCTATTTGTTTTTGCATTTACAGCAACATTTGGCAGGCCAGAAGTGAAAAATGAAGTCGCAATATGGTTGCATGTGCAGGTGGCAGAGTCCTTTGACACTGGAATACAAGAAATGGTATGCAGGCTAAATAAATTCCTTGACAAAGGTGGTGATTATGTTGAAAAATAGCTAAAGTTATGTGTTGCAAGAGTTTTTTCACTCGATTTTCTTAATGAATATTTTAATTTTTTTATTTCTATCTTTACTTTCTGGATGTCCTACATACATAAACTGAAACATGTGGATTACAGGAAAGCATATTGTGCTGTACATAAGCAAATAATTTAGTGATCAACACTCTCTAACGTGTACAGAAGGTGCAATGCAAAAAGTCTATAAAACATCAAAACAAGACACTGTAGTACAATATTTTTCACTGGAAGTATGGAGGAAAATATAATATATAAGCTAAGAATAGTCAATGAAAACATAATAAATATATGTAATGTGTTACAGGGGATACTGCCAAGCTATTTTACATGACAGTGCTGAATTAGATGCAAATCAGATCTGTATTGTACATCTGCAACCACATATCTACACTTGTTTGTCATAAATGTGAGAAAACTATGAACATAATACAAATGGTAAATTCAGACAACTGGTACACCCTATAAAAATGGTGAAAGAGAATCAGTGATGCTCAGGCAACAGTACAAGTGTGTCCTCACTGACAACTATTATGTGACACTGTCCAGCACTGAACTATGGTTCTTGATATGTGTATTCAATAGCGTCTTGGTAACAAATGCCTTGCCACAAAATTCACACTTGTAGGGTCGCTCCCCTGTGTGGTAGCGCATGTGAATTGACAGTGATGAACACTGTGTAAAACACTTGCCACATTCTTTGCAGGTGTAAGGTTTCACACCTGTGTGAGTACGCTCATGAACATTCAAGTATTTAGAAGAACTAAACGCTTTGCCACAAACATCACACACAAAAGGTTTCTCACCTGTGTGGGTACGCTGGTGTGTTTGCAATGACACACCACTTGTCAATGCCTTCCCACAGATATCACAGATGTAGTTGGCCTCTCCTCTGTGGGATCTCATATGTTTCAAGAGTTTGTTTCTAAATAAAAAGCTTTTCCCACATGTTTCACATGAAAATCGTTTTGTGTTTCTCTCTGGGTCATGGATTTTCCTGTGAAGTATCAATTTCTTCTTCTCTGGGAATTCCTTCCCACAGGTTTCACACCTGTGTTTCTCCCCTCTGTGATAACCCCCCATGTGCCCTTGATAGTCAATGTTTTTGTAAAAACCTTTGCCACATAGTTCACACTTGAATCTATATTCCTGTAAATGCCTCTGCCTGTGGACTTTCAGATTTGATACTGATCCACTTGCATGTCCACAAATATTGCACACATATTTCTTGGTTTCTACATGACGTTTCTTATGTGCTGTTAGTTCATGATTTCTCTTATATTTGACATTACATATATCACATGCATATGGACGTTCCAAAGTGTGTGATACCATGTGCTTTTTCAACAAATACATTCTTGGGTACACCTTCTGACAAACTGTGCACTGAAATTTCTTTGGAGTGATGTGCAGTTTCATATGGGCACTCAGGGTGTTCTGGCTCTTGTACACTCTTTTGCAGAGTGAACACGGGAAAGTTTTGATACCAAATGGTTTATTATTTGCTGAAGTCACACTGTGAACATTCTCAACTCCTACAGTAGAACACGTGGAATCTTCCTTTTGTATAGCAGAGCTGTCAGGTAATACTACAAGAATGATGCCATCAGGTATCCACCTAGAAAGAAGATAGACTCATTATAAGATACTGACCATGGTATTACACCATATTTTATCACTGACTTATGCAATAATAAGACACAAGACAATGTAACATGTCATACTATGAATATCAGAGTCCTCATAATACCACAATAACCATATACCATGAACGCAACAGTTGTGACATAAAACAATACGGAATACTGAAAAATGACGATGAATCACTGTTCCAAATTTCACAGTTTAACAAAGAAATATTTCACAACTATCATACTATAACCAATATCACCACACAACTGGCAAGAGGTGTGTAGGAAATAATAACATATGACATACAAGCCATTCAGATGTGTGAGAAAACCATAAACAAATTTATTTCTTGTTTTAGACTGTGAATGTACCTTGTGCTTTAATAAGAGAAAATGCATATATCAAGAGGATAACGGTTCAAATGAAGAAAATATCAGACATTTTAGGAGTCTGGTTTTGGTTTGATATGAACTTTAAAGAAGCAGTAATAACCATAATAATTTTTGAAGTGTAGCCTACCTATTAGTTAAGAAATCTAAACTTAATGAAAACTTCAAAGGAAGTAAACATGGAATATCAGCTGTCTCTATCTGTTTTGTGTGTGTGTGTGTGTGTGTGTGTGTGTGTCAGTGTGGATATGGGTGTGTAAACATGTCAACTAGTTTCAAATGTTTTGTGTCTAAAGATGTGACATTATTTAAAAAAGAATGGGCAAATTGGCAAACTGCTGATACTCTTGACCTTGATATGTTTTGTAATTTCATGTCTTGGCAGCTCAGAGCAACAAATCACAACAGCCAGGTTGTGCCTGCTCAAGTTCAGCATGTCCCTGGTTTGACTCAAAGCAGGATGCCCTTTTGTATTTAAAGATATACAAATTCTACAGCTGTCAGAAATTTGAAAGTTCAGAGCAGTCTTGCAACACAGCGATGCAGCAGTGTAACATAGTTCATGAAGTTAAACTTACTAATAAATCTGAGAATTTCCTTCATGCAATGAGCTTGAATGTCAGAAATTACTATGGCCTTTCACAGGACAGATGTAAGACTTTTCTGAGTTCAATGCAAATGTAAACTGAAGGGCCCTACCTATTCATTATTCTGACCTGACAATGGAGATGGAGCAATTTAAGAATTTACATATAAAATACAATTTACATATGAAGTCTGCAATAAACCAGCCCATGCAGACACACAGACTGCAGCAGCCTTAATCTGGCCCTGGTCTTTCAATATCTGGATTGTGCAAAATGGCTGCCAAGTGATCTTGTCATATAGAAGGATATACCACATATGCTTCACATGGAAAAGTATAAACTGGTATGTTTGGAAAATTTTGAAGATCTTATGGCCCAATGGTATCTCAAAGACAGAACTGTAGATGCATGCATAAGAGAAACCAGTGCCAGTGCAAATCATACTGCAGAAATAGAAGTGGAATGAGCATACACTGATGAAGGATCCCCCTGCATTACAGAAACAATCTGCAAGTTGGAACCCCCAAGAACAACACAGAACAATCAGAAAAAACCTGAAGGATAATGATAGAGGAGGAAGCTCAAACAGTGGGAAAGACATGGACAGAGGTCAAGGCAACATCTGTAAACAGAGTCTGTTGGCATAGTTTCATGGATACTGTAAATTCTGAAACAGAGTAAAAGGAAACTGGAAGATTGACTGTTTGACATGGAAAAAATGGGGAAATGAACACAGACCCACTTCCCCAAATGTCCAACACCTGGCAAATACATCTATCAAACTTGGAGCAGAAAGTGACATAAGAGACTTATGAGGTAATGTAGAGATCTATCTGTATGCACCAACAAACGTTTTCTTCAATCCATGCAACAATGTGAAATTACCATTCAGTTAAAATTTTATAACTACAGACACTGAGAAGAACATATATGTTGCAGAATCTTCTTCTAAAGACAGGTGCTACATAAATTTCATAAACCCAAACCAGTCACCTTCTAGAGAAAGGTACTACCCAAATTTCACAAATCCAAATCAGTCACCTTTTAGAGACAGGCAGTATCAGAATTTCATTAAGTCACACTGGTGAGCTTCAACGTACAGGTGCTATCTTAATTTCACAGTCACATCAGTTACCTCAATATTTTGAACCTAGCAGCTTAACAAATTTTATGTTTTGTTAACCGTGCATCCTTCTATAATCTTGTAAATGAAGCCAACTTGGTGCACAAATCCTCTTAGTATATTTATTTCTTTTCTCTACATGCTTCAGGCGACTATGGGTCCATCATCAGGAGAAATAACTGTATCTATGCGACACTTGGTATTTGTCACTGTGTGTGGATGACTGGTATGCAGGGTGAAATTCCACCCTGCATACCAGACAGTCATCCACACAGAGTAACAAATACCAAGTGTCGCATAGATACAGTTATTTCTCCTGATGATGGGCACAAAGTCACCTGAAGCATGTAGAGAAAAGAAATAAACATACTAAGAGGAATTGTGCACCAATTGGCTTTATTTACAAGATTACACAGCCTAACAAACCTTCGACATTCACTGTAAAACCATAAATTATAATTCTTGACACAAAGTACACCAAACTTACACTGACATTTTGAAGTCTCTCAAAGGGTAAAGCATTTAAGTGGATCTTAGCGCCATACTGTCACAAGTCAACAGCATTCTGTGACACTTCTTTTGTGATCTACATACATTACTTACTCTTTCCAGGCACCATTACTATAAGATGTATCTTATTTTCACTAAAAGATACATCCTGAGAACTGCGCTCTTGTGGGCTATTAGCAGCAAGTAGTAGTAATTCCATACCGATGTTCTGGGACAACATAACGGTTCCATCTTCAAGGGTCAAGAATCTTGGATATATACACATACACATACAAGGATGGTTTTGTTTACAATAAACACAAGGACTACAAGAACAGTGGAAGTACAACAACCAAACATGGAAGTATGAGCTTCACACATGGGAGAAAGCCCCTCAAATTCCATGATGGTTTTCTTTTGGGTTTAAATGCAGTGCCATAAATGTGTATTAGACATTTAAGAAAAACGTACTGCCTACATGATCAGCGTGAGTGAATCTGGTTCAGGTGCATGCCGAAGGATGGAGAGAAAGGAATATGTGGATTATATGGGAAATTACACACATTTCATTTTCTCAACAATGTCAGCATCCACCTGCATCATATTCAGTTATCCTTCTGCTGAAGGCAGTACATTCCTCTGAAACATGGAACACACACCTACAAAATGGTGGAAAAACCAAAAGAAAACTATCAATCTATCAACAATCACTATGACAACATGAAAAATTATATCCATGGAACATGTAGCATGGAAGGCTGGGGGG
>Ga0209755_10006487_pt1 | contig 12935 bp, 8 predicted proteins | sample TergutCo191P1_FD_187301 | JGI IMG/M metagenome (GOLD analysis project Ga0209755, IMG submission 187301) | Cornitermes sp. P1 segment gut microbial communities from Petit-Saut dam, French Guiana - Co191P1 (SPAdes) (version 2) | ecosystem: Host-associated > Arthropoda: Insects > Digestive system >... | reverse complement strand
ACAGGATTCCATGTCATGTCACACCAATCTATCTTTGTTTTATTCACCAATCATCCCTCCCACATATCGCAAGTATCGTTATAATCCCTACTATCTGCACAGTATTCGCTTTTATTGCAAACGCAAATTATGTCATTAATAGTATCGTTTTTTGTATTGTTGAGATTTTCCAAAAAGCGAAACTTGCAATTGCCACATATATGCATTTTCGTCACATTATTTGACTGCATCTTTTCCCCAATTCCGTTTTTGTACTATCCATACCGTGAACCAGCCGGGTATCGGTTTATTAGAAATGCTTATGCGTTCTGCACCATTTTTGTTTCCAGCCCTTGATTCTTCTGCTTGACCCCAGCCTTCTTGTATATCATCAATGGATAAATGCATAGGGTTATTACCGTCCAATATATCAAGAGGTAGATTGTCTACTATCCAACCTTTTACATCTTCACGATTAGGACATTCAGCTTTTGCAATAACATAATATAATCTACTCTTGTTTTCCCACAGTTCCCATTTTCTTTTCTTCTTCATCCATTTTCCTCCATCCTAATAACCTGCCATATACTTTTTCCCGCAGGTCGGACAGTTGTAAATATAACCTTTTTAATGATTGTCATTTACGCCTTCGGCGTTAAACATTCTGCACGATTTCTGTCTACCATCCATTGCCTTGTCCAAGTTACATCGGTATCGTTGATAACCGAGCGAGGATTTGTACCCTATCAATAAAGAACATCTTACTTGTTCCCTAACGCACCTTGGCGGTGGTTCACGGTCAGAAAATTCGTGTAACAGGTTCAGTCTTTTGCTTCGCATGATTTACACCTCCAGCAAATGTGCGTGTTCGTGGATATTGCCAATTACTTCGTAAATCTTGATTTCAGCCATCCAATGGCTTTTGCCATACAATCCATAACGTATGCCATCGACTTGGATTTCCCAACCCATATCTTCTTCAGAAAACCTTACAGTACCTACAAACACTTCACCTAATGTAAAATCAGTACGTTTAACAATATCGCCCTCAAAAATCAACTTTTCGTTTTTATCTTTTAATCCGGTGCATTGACCCAAGGTTTCAAGTGAAACTTGACAACGTGTACTGCGTTCGTAATCAACTATCTTACATCCTACTGATATCTCTTTGGAAGTAAGGTATATGCAAGGCATATCTAAACCTTCATCATAAACATAATACCCGACAGCCCACATTCCAAATGTAGTAATTCCCCTGAACAAATACCTATCTTCCATTAATAATCCACACCTCTCTATTCCTACGCCCCCATTACAAGGCGTTTGTATAACATCCCTTAAACAAATCCAGTACGCTTTTATTAGAATTAACTTTAAATCAGAGGTGGCGACCTCATTGCTTTATGTTTCTAATAATCAGTTTTTCCACTTCCGCAATTGCTGCTAAAATCGGATATACCTGTGCCGGTACAACGGCATTACCTAAAGCTTTCAGCCGCTCTTCTCTATTATTGCAATGTTCTACAAGCCTTGGTATATTCGGTTCCGGACCAATGATTAAACTTGGGTCCATTCTGACGGAAATCCCATCAACCACTCTACCCATTCCGGGTTCAGGCTGCCCCCATTTCCTTGGCTCATGTTCCTGCGTTCCTCTTCTGTTATAATCCCCTGCTCTTTCAGGTTTTGAAGTTGCTGAAAATTCCCTGTTCCCCCGCATAACCCTGCTCCTGTTGTCGGAGTCGGAAACATTTTGACTACTGTTGCCAAGCCGTTCCCTGAATTTTTCGATACCCCCTTGCGGTTGTAATTCCCATGCACTGTTGGCGTGGGCAACAAAGAAGATTCTCGCTCGTCTGTGGTTTGCTCCAATACACGCTGCTTCAATATTAAATATCCCAACGGAGTAACCTGCATGCTCCAAATCCTTACATATTGATTCCCCGGCTTTGGGGATGATTCCAGGCACATTCTCACCAATGACCCAATCAGGCGTAAGGGAAGTGATAACCGAGAGCATTGACGGCCATAAGTACCTGCTGTCCTCTTCCCCCTTTTGGTTTCCAGCCACGGAGAATGGCTGACAAGGAAATCCTCCACTGATGAGGGTTGGTCTGTCAATGCCGGTTCTATCTCGAAAAGACTTAGCTGATAACTCATTAACATCACTCCATTTAGGTACTTTTGACCAATGTTTTGATAAAACTTTTAGGGGATATTCAGCTTGCTCACATTGACCAACTGTAATAAAACCTGCCTTTTCTGCGGCTATATCTATGCCGCCTATGCCAGAGAAAAGGCTTAAATGTGTTAGCTTCACAAGTTCCTCCCTCTTATTTTTATGTTACTGATACTTTTTTGGTTATGTCATGCAAGGTTATTGTTAAAAAGCTAAATCATTTGTATGTACACTTTTTTATTAAATGCATCTAAAGGCTTAAATGATGGATTTAAGCGGCATTTGTCATTTATTGGTGGTTAGTTTTTAACAAGCTTGTTGAAGGAAACAGCCAAAAGTTATTATCTAATCACGATTATATATTCAAAAAACACATCTGTCAATATTTTTTGTCATTTCTTTATTTGAATAATTTGTCATTAGAATTCTATTAATCTGCGTTATATTGTTATTGTTTGAAGCATTTGAAATATTGAGTTATATATTTAATAGATAAAGCAAACTTTTTTCAACAAAAAAATAGCTACTTTTGATGAGTTATCCTTACACTTATGATTAACCATTACACTTATGATTAACCATTTAGTTAAATTAAGGGCTTGACATATCTTTTTATTCAAATTAATATAAGCCAGTTCAGTTTACTTTCTACTTAGCTTTTTGTCAGGCGAGTTAGAAGATTTTGTAAAATATGTATTAGTCGTGCAGACGAACTGCAAATATTTTAGAAAGGAATTTTTATGAAACAACAAAACATGATGCGTGTTGCGAGAAATAATAAAAACATTGCACAAATTAAGGCTGCAAAAGCTCTTGGACTTTCAATCTCTTCAATTAAAAGCAAGGAAGTTGGCACATCCGCTCTACAAGATGAGCTTTTACGTAAAGCCGCAAAATTATACGATGTATCTTCTGCATATTTGATTGGTTTAACTTTAGACAATCGCTCAATCAAAAAAGAACCTAATTATTTCAAAAAGGAAAATAATGCCATTGGCGAGATAATCAGAAATAAAAGAATAGCTAAAAATTTCACGATTATTGGTATGGCATCTTATTTAGACATATCGCCAGTTTATTTAGAAAATCATGAAACTGGCGTAAGACCACTTTATTCTGACCTAATAATAGAAATATCACTTGCGTTAGATGTTTCTACAGACTATCTTTTAGGGCTAACTACTGATGAAAAACCATTTTATGCTCATAATAGAAGCCTAACTGCCTTGGATTATGCATTTTTATATGGCACTTGCGATGTTGATAAAGTAATATCTTTAAGAACGCAACTCAATTTTAGTAAAACTGAATTTGCTAAAAAATTAAATTTATCCTCATCCAGGTATTTCTATTTTGAATCAGGTCAAAAACCTTTTCAACGGCAAAGGTTAATTGAACTTGCAGATGCTTTGGGAGTTACTGTTTTTGATATTTTAATTATACCAGATGAACACAAATCTTTGTGCCAACCTCTTTTAACTAAGCAAAAATATATTGATATATTTTTTTCATTAATTAAAACGTCCGACATCGATGCAGTTGTAAATGCAATGATGTATCTTGTCAAAGAAGAATATGCCAAAGACCCCAATTATTTGCTGAAATTAATTGACACAGCTTCTGATAATGCAATATTAGATGCTTCTGCAATATTAGCGAAATCCATAAACTAAAAAGGAAATTTAATATGCTCGTCAATTGCTTGATAATTTTTGTATCACGCCTAATGATTTAGACGTAGTACATTTTTATTATTGTCAAAAATTTTGCTTGTTAATTGCTCGTTAATTGCCTAATTAATGTACCACGCCTAATGATTTAGACGTGGTACATTTTCATAATTGTCAAAAATATTACCTATAATTTCTTCATATTGATAGGAAACTCCATTTAAAAGCTGTTTACCACCTTCATCAGTCGGAATATCTACTTCGATTAGAAAAGTAGGAGTATCTATATTTTCATTAAACTCATCGTAAACAACAAGCCGAGGTTCACCGACAAGAATAACAACTCCGGCACCTACCATAAGCGGTTGGATTTTGTCGTTTGAATATATTGGATGTTTATTGGCATCTTCACGTCCAATATATCTACACAAAGTTTCTTCATATATTCTGCAAAACCGCTGACTTTCGGTTATTACATAATGAGCTCCCCCTCTTTTCCAATAATACCCATAAACCCATGTGGGTCTGCAAATGTCGCAATTTTTCTCCACATTATAACAAGGCTCTTGGCAATTCATAGCGATTGCTTTTACAGATAATCCGGGAACTAAATCCATATCATTTCCCCTAACGTCTTGGTTGGTCTACAAGCAACCATGCTAACCCTGCATTTTCCCACCAAATTGTACCTTGCATACGCCTTGCGGCATTGACTACATTACTTGGTGCATTAGCTGCTACCAAGAAATCAATCTGTACACCAAGAGCTTCTTGTTCGTAATGGAATCTTATTATATCGTCACGCATGAAGCTATGGCTTGTACGGCCTCTGCCTGTCCAACGTCTATATTGATGCCCATGAAACGCTTCGTGGATGATTAACCCTGCGAACCACATAAGGTTATTCCGATAGGTTGCCGGATAAATATATGCTCCCATTGTTTCATGATTGAAATGTGCTCCTGCCATCCGGTTTTGGGTTGCCGGATGCTGTTCAATTTTGTACAGATTATTCATTGTCAGGTTAGTATAATAAGGAAGCTGTTCAATGATTGCCAATGCTTGCAATGTTCGTCCAACAAAATTGTCATCGCCAATAATCTGTACTCCACGCCATTCACGAGGTAATCTTTCTTGGTTAGCAGATTGCTGATTAACTTGCTGATTAACTTGTTGATTAACTTGCAAATTACTTTGCAGATTATTCTGTTGATTGACTTGTTGGCTGGTTTGCTGATTAACTTGCAAATTAGTTTGCTGATTTGATTGATGGTTAGTTTGGTTTATAGGGTTAGTAGTAATTGTTACATTTGATTGGTTGGTTGTTTGGGAACTTACATTTATGGGCAATGGGTTAGTAGTAATGGTAACATTATTATTTACATTAGAATTTGTTTGCCCTATTGGAACAGATGTTATGGTTACATTTGTTTGATTTGTCTGACCGACATTGCTATTAACCTGTTGCTGGCTTACCTGATTAACCTGACTAACCTGTTGCTGATTTACCTGATTAACCTGATGTTGACTTGCTTGTTGTTGTAATTGGTTTTGTAGGCCAACATTATTTTGATTGTTAGCAATCATTGTATTTTGCCCCCAGCTTTCCAAATCCCAGCCTTGGCTTGTTTCTATCTGGGTTTCTTGTCTAAAGGTTTCTTGGTTGATTTCTTGAATACTTGCTTGATTGCTTTCTTGATTACTGCCATGGTTAAAATTTCTGTGTTCATCTATATTATCAAACAGCTCATCCGGTGGTAAAATCGGAACAGAATTTGGCTCTTCTTCAATGTATTCAGAATATTCAAAAGGTGACACAAAATCTTCTGCCACATCAGTACCTATTTGAGCATCTAATTCTGCTGCTATTTGCGGAATCATATGCCCACGTAAGGTTGCTCCGTGTCCATCTTCTGTAGTTCCGGCAAAAACGGTTACAAATTCACGCCCACGAGGATTAAAGTACACACGCCAATATACTCTACCATTGGCACGAGTAATTACCTCCCCTCTTCCTGCGATTTCCACATCTCGCATAACCCAAACAGAAGTTGTAGCTGTGCCGGTTGAAACCTGCACGGCAAAATATCCTTGTCGGGTAGATTCTAATGGAATTAGGTCATGGATATGATGCTGCACAGCAACACCCGGTACTTTATGTGCAAAGCTAAGCACTAAAATCAGACATATAACTGTCAATCCTCTCATTGTTTTTTTCATAATAAGTCACCATAATAACGCACATTGTTTCCTCCTATTTCTTTTTTCATAAACAAAAACAGCCTACAGACACTCTGTAGGCCATTCTTTAATAGCTCTGGTTTCGAGCTAGATTTTGTTCAATTTGTTTATGAAGCAATTTCATATTCAAAAAATCGTTCGCACCAGCAAGTTACTATTTCGGGAACATCCAAATTATTGGGGTTAATGATTTTCACTTGTTCATCTCCACAATATGGACATTCTTGTTCTGCATCTTTAATATACATTGTATATCTTCTTTCTAAGTTTTCGCCCGAAGCTTCCGGGCATCCTTTCTACAATTCGTATTTAACCAGCCTAAAGCTGTGTACCATTTGAAAAAATTCGTCTAAATATTCATTCTGCCATGCCTCAATATAGGTTATAACAAAAGCAAAGATGCCGTCATCAAAGATGAACCGAGTGATTGACGAAATTTCATTTGTAAAACTTTTATAAAAAGCTCGTTGCCCATTAATAGTCAAAAAATAATAGTTCAAATCTGTTACTTCATTAAAGATACTTATTTTGTTGTTTAATAAAATTCGAGAGTAATCTTCAAAGCTTAAACCTTGTCTGTATTCTCTCAAAATGTTTACATTTGAACCTCCACTTGGAGCGTTAAGGAACGTAACCCCAGCCAATGCCTGAATATTCCAATTTTCGGCAATATCCATACTAAATTTGTCAGCAACCATCTGATTATCTACAATGGTATAACTCATAGCAGTAACCGGGTAATATATTTCATCTGTTCTGTTAAATACTAAAAATAATAAGGTTATAGAGAATAATATCCCTACCATTATTAACAAATGCTTTTTCACAAATTCCTCCCAAATATTTTTTTCGCAGACTGCACTTTCTTTATAAAAATTTCTTTTGTATGTAAATGCCCCCGGTATAAAACCGAGGGCTCAACAAGTCAAAGTTTTTTTTAACAAAATCTAGCTCACACTTCTGTGAGTTATTGATTTAGTCACGCATAATCATCCATGGATTACTTAAAGGAGATTCCAAAACAGTCCAATCAAGATGTCCTGTAATTTCAGTCCAATAAATAGTACCATCTTCGTTTTTACTATAAATTACTGAATGTGTAGCTTGTTGGATATACAAATAGTACCATGCATTGGGTGAAATATCAGGCCAACGTGTCCTATTTGGTAACAAGCTATCTACACTTTGCGGAACTCTTCCGAGCATCCGGGTAATAATAGCAACCACTTCGGCACGAGTAATCAAATCATCAGGGTTAAAATTCTGCCCTGTTCCTTGAATCCAACCGAACTGTGCAAGTAGATTAATATAATCTGCCGCCCAGTTTCCTTCAACATCTGCAAATACGTTTTCTTGTGCATCGAACTCTGTAAAGAATCCTGCTAACATAGCTGCAAATTCGGCTCTTGTGATTGCTTCGTTAGGTCTAAAGTTGTTTGTATCTCTTATAACCCCTGCTTTATATAGGGTAGATACAGCATTATTAAACCAGTTATTAATTGTAATATCTACAAAAGTATTGTCTTGACTCCACATATCTATTCTAAATTCATCACTTAATAACCTAAACAGAACTGTTGCTGTTTCTGCTCTGGTCATATTACCACGAGGGTTAATAGTGCCATCAGGCATACCAACCATAAACGCATTATGATAAATTGAAAAGAACTGTGAAATATCAGGTAAATCAGCCAACGGCACTTCATCATCTTCAATTATAATTATAACTGGTGTTGGTGCCGGGGTTGGGGCTGGGGTTGGGGCTGGGGTTGGGGCTGATTCTGGTGTTGTTTCCTGCTCTGGGGCAAGCTCCGGTTCAAACTCTGGAGCTTGTTCAGGTGTATGCTCTGGTGTTGTATCAGGAGTTGGTGTTGGAGAGGGCGTTGTTTGAACAATACCGGGGATATTGACTCGAACTGTCAAAGTGGTATCTACACCCTGCCTGGTAACAACAACAAAATAGGGACCTGAAACAATCGAACTTGGGTTTGTTACGCTAGGCATATGCCCTGTCCACTCAACGGTTACTCCACCCGGAGTTGGTGTTACAATTACATTTGGGTTGCTTGGCGGGGTTGTAACGGAGATTGACCCGGTTGCATTACCTGAACCTGTTATATTGTGGGTACGGTTATCTGTTAGTGTAACATTGTCCGGAATAAGTCCGAAAGATATTCCGGCATAACCGGGGATATTTATTCTTACTACAAGTGTAGTATCTACCCCTTGGCGGGTTACAATAACATTATAGGGCCCTGATATAATTGGTGCAGGATTTGTTGCACTCGGCATTGAACCTGTATAAATAACTTCAACTCCGTTTGGGGTTTCGGTTATAACAACATCAGGACGTGGGCTTGGAGCTGCTGTAATTGAACCTGTAGCAGTACCTGTACCTGTGACTACATGATTGGTAGTATTGTTTGTCAAAATTACTTCCGGTGGATTTAAACCAAAAGTTACGGTATAGCCGGGGATATTGATTCTGATAGTTATTTCAGTATCTACACCTTGACGAGTTACGGTTACTACATACGGACCCGAAACAATCGGAGCTGGATTCGTTGCACTTGGCATTGAGCCGATATATCTAACTTCAACTCCGGTTGGAGTTTCTACGATTGTTATATCCGGTCTTGGCGATACGCCCGGCACAATAGGTCCGGTGGTATTTCCTGTTGAAGTTAGGTTTTGTGAATCAGTATTATTTGTCAACGTTATATCATCAGGAACAAGCCCAAAAGTGAGCGTGTACCCCGGTATATCAATATAAATCAACAATGTGGCATTAATGCCGTTTCTTGTTACTAATACTGAATGGGGTCCTGATTGTATAGCGGATGGGTTAGATGCACTCGGCATTGAACCTGTGAATTGAACAGTTACACCGTTGGCACCGGGAACAATGGCTACATCAGCCAAAGTACCTGTTGTAATCGTTCCTACTGCATTTCCGGTTGCAGTAACATTATGAATGTTAGTGTTAGTCAATGTTACTACTGTTGGATAGATACCAAAAGAAACGGTATAACCGGGGATTCGTACTTCGATTACCAATGTTGTAGATATTCCATTCCGGGTAACAACTGTACTTGTGTCTATTGTTATCGGTGCTGGATTGGTATTGTTAGGCATTTGCCCTGTGAAAATTACTTCTAAGCTGCCGCCTACATAAGTGACCGAAACGTCCGGGTGCGGATTTGATGTGTTGACGGTTTTCGGGCCGGTTGCAGTACCTGTTCCGCTTACTGTTTGAGCCGAATCATCCGTTAAGGTAACAGGATTTGGCTGTAACCCAAAATCAGGGGTGTAAGCAGGGATGTTTAGATATACTGTCAGGGTTGCCAAAATACCTTCTCTGGTTGCAAGGATATTATGCGGCCCTGATACAATTGCTGCTTGGTTGCTTGCATTTGGCATTGAGCCAATAAATTGCACAGTAAGTCCGGTTGGTGTGTCAATAACAACAAAATCCGGTATCGGAGCTGGCGAAACAGTAATAATACCTGTTGCATTACCTGTCGCAGATACATTGTGGATTGCAGTATTTACCAGCGTTACGCTATCGGGGCTTAGTCCAAAGGTTATCGGACCCGGTCCACCAAGATATTCGTTACGTTCGTTGTAATTAATAATATCCGGTAACGGATAGGTTGTTACTACGATTTCATCAGGTAAATAGGTAACACGTTGAACAGGGCTTCTGTTTCTGTGTTCCGGTGCTACAATGTTTGTCCGATAATAGTTTGGTAATTGCTGATATTCATAACTTGTCAATTCGTTAAAATTTATTATTTCTGTATGATTTCTATAGATACGAATTGTATCATTTGTTCTTATCAGCTCTTGTGGATTTGTGCCTACGTTTGGACTACTCGGATTACCTCTTTGTCTTATCCCATCGAAATAATCATAAGTTGTAGTGTTTTCAACAAATCTATAATTAACATAGTTTGGAGCCCATGTTATATTATATGAGTTTGTACCACGTATATCAACAATCCGTGCTGGATGTGTGAACCAAGGGGTTATCTCTTCTCCTATTTGGTATCTGTATCTAACTTCATAAGATGGTGACATCCCCCACCAATTTTCCATTGTAATATCAATATACTGCCTTCTGTCCGGCATATCTCGCCAAAATGTTATAGTTTCTAATGTGAAGAAATTCCAACAGTCAGAAATAATTTCAAGATAGAAATTTTGACCCCATGGAAAAGCAAGTACATTTAGATTATCAAAGACATGTCTATCACCATTAGAAATGGTAGCATAAGCTATTTGTGTCCAGTTGTTGTCATAAAGATATATTCTAAACGGACCCTCTGTACCCCATGAGTCATTAGGTGAGTATATTCTCGGGCCTGTAAGAACATTGTACATAAACATTGGTGATGTTCCGGGAACAGGTTCATAACCAACAGCTATTGCCGACCCATAATGATTATGAGAGAATACCGGGGTGCTGATTCGTTCTGTGTCATTTATTTCATATCTTAGCAAATAATCGTTAGAAAATTCCGGTGTTCCCTCCGGAACAGAAGTGTCAACGATAACCCATGTTGGTGTTGTATAACCATAAAACACGGTCATATAATATTCAACGCCTTTAAATTCATAAGAGTATATCGTTCCGTCATATATTTGACTTCCAAGATACGTTCTGTTCGCAGAAATAGGACTGTTATAGTTATTGTATGAAAAACTATATGGTCCATATTGCATCCCCATGGACTCCCATACATCGTAATAGTAATTTTCAAACGTTCTTACATCACTATCTGTGCGGTCGTATTGATTACCCCATACGAAAGTACCGACATAGACATCCGTTGTTGTTGTCCTGTCATATATAAAATTAGAGCCATCCCAAACATGGTAACGAACGACATATCGGTTAAGTGTTCTTTGAGTTTCTCTGCGATAGAAACGATAATCACGTTGAACATATTCTCTCCAAACTGTTCTTTCAAACAATTCATATGAATCACGTTCATGAACTTCTTGCCATTCTACATAATAAATATGTGTCCGGTCTTGGTCATAAAATGATTCTGTATCTACATAGTATACATCGTTATAATACACATGATATATACGTTCACTAAATGGTTCTTCAATATCAACCACATTTTGCCTATAATACCGTCTGTAAAAATGATTAACGTTTCTTTGGTATTCGACGTTATACACCCTACTATAGTCACGCTCTGCAATATCTCTATAAGCTTGTGTATAGTGTGCGATATAGTCTTGGTAATATACTCTAAACCATAAATCTATATCAACAACTATTTGGAATGGTGTGTGTCCGTACTGTGGTATTTCAAATCTTATAACATTACCGCCCGGATAGGACATGAATGTCATAATATGAATCCAATCATTCCTCCCGGTAACAGGACATACACCGATATCAGGGAATGGCGGGGAAAAACTCGGTGGCCACCACCCTAAACTTGAAATATCTATACCCCAAAGATACCTGCTCATATCCACATCCCATCCAAGAAATACCAATTCTGCATAAACTGAATGGATTGTAGTGTTTTGTACATTACACCAAAAATATACATACCTAGATACTGTTGTTCCAACCGGGATATATAATGGCATAAAGCTTATAAAATTTACGGTAAGTTCAAGCGTAAGTTCACTTGTTACCGTATGTTGCTCTAAGGGTAATAATGTCCAAGTGCCTGAATCGGAATAGAGTGGGTTTTGTAAAATTAAGGTAGCTAGATACTCTTGGTTTGTTGGTACATTAATAAAATTAATATCTGTTCTTAACACACCGTTATGAAACCAACCAAGGGTAATATATTCGTTGGCAGATAAAAAGCTTGCTAATGAAGAAGCAAGCAATATTCCACCACCGCCACCTATAAAACCTGTGTTGTTAAAAATTTCTTTGTAATCTTCGTAGCTTTTATCATCTTCGTATTCTGCTTTATCTTTGTAATCATCTTCGTACTCATCATAATCTTTATCATCTTCGTAAATTACCTCAATGTTTGGATAATCATATTTGTATTCATCATAATCTTTGTCATATTTGTATTCCGGATATTCATCTTCGTATTCATCATATTTCTTCTCATCTTCGTACTCATCTTCGTACTCATCATTGTACTCTTTTTCATCATATTTCTTCTCATCTTCATCATTGTACTCTTCTTCGTACTCTTTGTCTTCGTTGTTATTCCCACCACCGGTTACAGGTGGCTCTTGCACAGATGGTGGAGCGATGCCACCGCCTAAAGTTGGTTGGGTTACTTGTACCAATATAGAAAAAGTAGTTTCCTCACCCACATATATACTAGCCTCATCCGGGAAGTTATGTGGGATAAAAAACAGATTGGTACCGTCATGGTAAACTACATGACCAAAGTTTGGTGTTGTTGCTTGCGGAATTAATGGTACTGACCCAAATGCCAAAATCAGGCAAAGTAGAACCGCAATGGATTTTTTAAAGATTTTCAAATTAACCACCTCGTTTGTTTGAAGAAAAGCTGTACAGTTTTTGTACAACTTTTGAGTTACTTTGACTTGTTGAAATATATGGAAAAATCCCACAAATTAATGTGGGATTTAAGCCATTTAGTTAATCTGTCTTGCTCTTACGCTCCATCTACGTGACGGAGTATAATAAACACAGGTAATCATGGTTAAAATATTGTCATGGGTAAAATCCAAAACTTCAAGGTTTTGTTCTGAAATTTGTCTAATCTCAAAAACTTCATAGGTGCGAACACCCATTGTTGTTTCAAACAGAATAATGTCGCCATATTCTAGTGTCCAAATTCCTGCGAAGTAACTGTTGGGGCCTCGGTTATGGCTTGCTAATGCTACGTTGCCATCCCATT
>Ga0209755_10006486_pt1 | contig 12935 bp, 12 predicted proteins | sample TergutCo191P1_FD_187301 | JGI IMG/M metagenome (GOLD analysis project Ga0209755, IMG submission 187301) | Cornitermes sp. P1 segment gut microbial communities from Petit-Saut dam, French Guiana - Co191P1 (SPAdes) (version 2) | ecosystem: Host-associated > Arthropoda: Insects > Digestive system... | reverse complement strand
TTTATGTTTGGTACTTGCTTCTTGAAAGTCATAACCTAAATCACGGAATTTTTCTTGAAGATTAGGAGAAACCATATATTCTACAACATCGCCGAAACTATTGGTAAAATCGCCTAATCGCTTGCCGATTTCTTTTACTACCCGATCAGTTTCTTTCATTTGCCGATCAGTTTCATTCATCCGCCGATCAGTTTCTTTCATCTGCTGAGCAGTTTCTTTTTGAGACAAGGCTATTTCTTTTTGAAATAAGGCGATTTCTTCTTGCCGCTTAGCTGCTTCTTTCTGTGATTCTTTCATCAGCTGATCTGTTTCTTTTTGAGATACGGCGATTTCTTCCTGCCTTTTCGCAACTCTATCCAATGTTGCCCAGACCTGCTCAAAGGTGATGCCTTTCGGGTAATCTATCTGTGTCTGTACATTTCCCATATTTCCCCCTATCTCTAATATAACACTTTTCAAGGTTGTTTAACAGGCAAAATATTCAAATTCTCTCTTATTTTATAGAAGAAACTTTACGAAAACACCCCCTCTACACCTTTTTTCAGGGGATAGGCCTGTCCACATGACAACATTTTACCCTATTTCCACTTTAGCAATACTTGCCTGTAAGCTATCGTTGATAGCAGGGCTGTATATATTGCCGGGCGGGCGCATATCCGTAGGATACGAAAACGCCAAATATGTTAAGAATGCTACTATCACAAATGGCGGGGTAACAGTAGATTATTCTACTGCTGGCGTTCTTTAATAGATGGTGCTTTTAGCGTTGTGAACATACATGGGAATATATTTATTTTATTAGAAATCCATATTCATATACTTTTGGTACAATTTTATCAACAAGTATTTTCATACTTAATTTTAAATGGGATAATAATTCATTATATTCTTCATTGTCACTTTTTACGTTCATTTTACCTGTATTATCTCTGCCTTGAAAATATTCTTTAATTTCATAAAAACTTGCATTAATATCAACTCTTGTAATACTGTTATAATATTGCCATATTTTTCTAGCATTATTTAACACGGCTTTTGCTTCTTTAGAAAATTTAATTTTCCCTTCTATGCTGTTTTTACTAAATAAATCTCCACCATTGCTAGCTACAACATCCCCATTAAATAATTCCAATAAATAATGACTTTTATATTTACCTTTTGCTCCGGCTTCAGCTTCAGTAAAAGGTATCCAATGATTTAATCCATCTTTTGCAATAATTCTGTTTTTTCCATGGAATACAGTATTTATTAAACAATCACTAATAAATTCAATATCATTTTTATAATCATCATTTGGATATAAATATTGATCATTATGATTTATCCATGTATGTTCTATACAATGTCTTATTGTTAAATATATAGACATTTCCAAAATATTTCTTTTTGTAATTGTTTGTATTCTGGATTCTTTAATATCACTTTCTTTTGGTTCACTAGTAAAATAAACACCCTGGTTTGCCTGGAAATCTGGTCCTACAAATCTCAAAAACCCAATAATGTCTTTATTATCATAATAATTTCTAAGCCAATCGTTAATAATATAACCTTTATTTATTGGATGTAACTTTTTTTTACCAAGCCTAATATAATTTTCATTCTTAAAATTATAATTTACAACATCAACAGTAATTTTTGATATTTTTTTCTTTAATGACAAATCCCATATTATGAAACTAGTAGGAAATGGTCCATTAACATTATCAAAAGTGTTAGCAGGACATATGAAACCTTTTAAAAATGTCGCATTAAAAAATTCTCTAAATTTCGTAAAATTTGTTGCTGTAATATATTTTAATGTTCCGAATGTTGCAAGCTTACAATCCGGAATATATCTGTATATTCTTGCAAACATTTGTGAAAAAAGTTCATTAATGGCAAAACTTATATCCTCTTTAAATTCAGAATACATTTTAGTTTTGCTTATTTCAGTTTTACTTTTTCCATATTGTGCAGCCTCTGCATAAGGGGGATTAATATAAATAATCAATTTTTTTCTCTTTTTGGGGTCATCAATAATTTCTTTTAATGCTTTTGGTAATTTTTTGCTATTAAAATCATCATTTAAAAAATCAAATTGGAATACATTCTTTTTTAACAATCTAGCACCATTTTCAATTCTATCATGCATGGCTTTCACATCAGATTCGTCTATTGTACTAGCAAAAACATTCTCTAAATTTCTATTAATGCCAACTAATAAATTTCCGGTTCCTGCACAACAATCCCATACATAATATTTATCCTGCCAATTTTCTCCCAAAGTATCTGCTATGTATTTTTGTGACAATTCAACCCGTATTTGAGGCGTGAAAAAACTGCCTTTCCTTTCCCGAATATCTTGAGGCACCTGTATTCCTTTGTCCATTTTATTTTTTATCAGTTTTAAAAAATCAAACGGCAGAAACTTCTTTATAACGATAACAATTCGCTAAATGGTCATTAATAATTCCTGTTGCCTGCAAATGTGAATACATTATGACGCTGCCAAGAAATTTGAAACCCCTTTTTTTCATATCCTTTGATATGGTATCGGATAATTCTGTGCGGGCAGGTATTTCTTCAAGTTTTTTCCATTTGCCAACAACAGGCTTTTCCTTGACAAAACCCCAGATATAATCGGAAAAGCTGCCGAATTCTTTTTGTATTTCAAGGAATTTTTGAGCATTATTTATTGAGGCATCTATTTTTAAACGGTTGCGGACTATCCCTGCGTCAGCCAGAAGCTTTGCCTTTTTAGAATCGCCGTAACGTGCAACTTTTTTTGGATCAAAATTATCATAAGCCTTTCGATAATTTTCCCTCTTTTTTAAAATTGTTATCCAGCTTAATCCTGCCTGGGCGGATTCGAGTACCAGAAATTCAAAATGCTTTTGATCATCAAAAGTCGGCACTCCCCATTCAGTATCATGGTAATTCATATATAATTCCGAGCTGGTACACCATTCGCATCGTTTCATTTTTTTCTCCTATAATAAATAACGCTTACACATTATAACCTGACAACAGTGCAATTGCGGCCATTGTTTTTTGCGGCATAAAGCGCTTTGTCAGCCAAACTGTACAATTCAAGTATATCACAGGAAGTACCGCATTGCACAACATAAATACCAATGCTAATTGTTAAATACGAGGCTACAGTTGATTTTTCATGAGGAATATTTAAATCCCGTATCATTTGGTTTACATATAAACCAATATTTTCTGCGTCTGAAGAATGTTCAGTATGCCATAATAAGGCAAACTCCTCCCCGCCAACCCTGGCGGTATATATACCTTTTTTATGCAAACTTCTAAGAGCTTTTCCAATTGTGCTGAGACATTCATCCCCCTGGGGATGTCCGTAATGATCATTATAGTTTTTAAAACAATCAATATCCAAAAGAGCAATGCATAAAAAATTGTCTGACTGCCGGTAATTAGTGAGAAACCTTTGAAAAGTAATCATAAAATCCTTACGATTTTTTAATTGCGTTAATGCGTCAATTTTATTTTCATCGATCAGCTTTTTTGTATGCGCCATCATCGTTATTCTGTTCATAATAATCTGCCAGCCGAAAATTAGGCTCATTATGCCGGCAAACAAGGCATTCTGTATATCGTAATTCCAAACAGAAGGAATCTTTACATTGACAATCGCTATTGTATAAATTGCCAATACAATGAGCATAAGGCCAAGGTATAATATAGGCGAAATATTAAAAAGGAATAAAGCGCATATCAGAATTCCTATAAAAGAACCGGCGATTTTTTCGGGTTCTGCCCACACAGCCAGGTATAATCCAAAAAACATTACATTTGCGTAGTATAGGAGGATCAATGCGTAAATAAATCTGTTGCTTATTGGTTTTTCATTTTTAAGCTGACGATTTTGAAAGCATGCAACAATAAACAAAAACAAAGCGACAACTGATGTTCCCAAATAAAAACTGGCTTTAATATAATTTTTTTCTGTGATAATGGGAAAAATGGAAAAAACGAGCGCTAAAATAGAGAATACCAGATTTGACCAGCGCAGTGCGGCGATATTACCTATAAATGCGGTTTTCATAGATGCCTTATAGTCATCCCGCCCAAGCCTGTAATAGCGCCACCTATTAAATAAATTCCGCATATTATTCACCTCTCTCGTTTGCGTCTTTCAGCCGCTGTGTCAAATTTTCAATTAGTGTGCGGTCAATGCCGGCATCACTTTTAAGCACATCGTCAAAGAGTTTGGGCGGTACTGCGAGTACTGAAACATCTGTTTTTGCCTTTACTGTTGCGGTACGCCTGTCTGACAATAAATGTTCCATTTCCCCAAAAAAAACCCCGGCATCAAGAACAGGGGCTGGCTTTCCGGTTTTTTCTGATTTGCTCAGGAGTACTGTGACCTGTCCGTCAAGGAGATAAAAAACTTCATTTCCCTTTTCGCCTTCATTTATAATAATCTCGCCTTGTTTATAAAGTCTCAGATATTTTACCAACGGTCCGCCCGGGCTGAAAAACAATTTCTGCAACAAATTTTTACGTTTACCTGCGCTTTTCTTCCGAACATTCAGCAAATTGGAAAACAAAAGCACCTCAAGGGAATCCCTGATATTGGCAAACTGTGCGCCCATAAAGAAAAACATGAAGAAAAAATACACGCCAACCAATAAAATTATCAAGTCGCCCAGCGTGCCGTACAAAAAATTATAGCGGGTTTTATTGATGATAAATTGAAGCGCCAAATAAGTAACACTGTAGGGAATTATGCAGAAAAAAGTTCCCCGCAAGGCTGACAAACGCTGGGGAGGGTTGGCAGGTATTATACGATAGCCGCAGTAAGTAATTATTCCAAGTGCGACAAAAGGAAGAACATGATACCTGAACAAACCGAAAATATCATAAATAATTTTTGGCAAATACTTGATGTTGTCCAGGATAAACATTACTGTCCGTGAGCTTATTATGAGCCCAAAAATAAAAACCAACACACCAAGCTGGATTAGCAGCGTTATGAGAAACTCTTTAACCGGGTTTCTCTTTTTTAATCCGGAAAAAACAACCAATAGCCCCCTCTGCAAAGTAAGGGCAAAAATTCTGCCTGCCCAGATGATGCTTACAACGGAAAAAACTCCCGGTATACCGGAGCGGGAAATTGTGATGATATTGTCGGTTATCCAGCTCTCATTAAAAATTATTTCCAGAAAAGGGATGTCCTGCTGTATCAGGTTGGTTATGGTATGCGGCGATGAACGGAACATAATTAACAAAAAAATCGCCGCCAAAAGCAGGGTGGGCGCTGCCGAAAGGAGAAATCCGTATGCGCCCCCGGCTGCGTGGTTTGCCAATCCCTTTTTCTCATAAAATTGGATGGTAATGATAATACGCTGTAATAGCAACTTCCCCCAAAGGAATATGCTGCTCTCTGAAATCTTTTTTGAATTTTTCATTTATATCCCATACAGGCCCATATTGACCTGCCCTGTTTTTGATACTGCAACTCCTTCACTGCGCAGAAGCTGAGCCTGCAAATCACCGCCCTGCGATTCTTCCAATGCGATGCATCCATCGGCGCGGATTATCCGATACCAGGGCAAATTATGTTTTTCTGACATGGCGTGTAACACCCTGACCACCTGACGCGCACCGTTGGGCAGTCCCGCCGTGCAGGCTATGTCCCGGTAGCAGGAAACTTTCCCCTTGGGGACAGCGCGAATTGCGTCTATTATACGTCCGGTGGATTCGGTCATGTTAAAGGCTTATCCCTCCCTGCCAATATCCCTGCGAAAACTCATGCCATTGAAGCTTACCGCATCGAGTCCCCGGTACGCGTTGGCAAAAGCTTTGTCGGCATTTGCCCCAAAAGCGGAAACTGCCAGAACCCTGCCGCCGTTTGTGTGCAAGGCAGCAGCGGCGCTGTCTGCGGTGCCGCCGCCGGATGTTCCGCCGTAGAAAACCTTTGCCCCGGATTTTTCCAGCGCTGCCTGATTAATTTTAATTATGTCGCCTTTGCGGTATGAGCCGGGGTAGCCATCAGCGACAGCAACCGGGGCGCAGACAGCGCCGCTTTTCCACATGAGCGGGAAATTCTCCAGCGTCCCATGGAGCATGGCAGAGCAGAGATCAACAATGTCGCTGTCCATAAGGGGCAGGACAGCTTCTGTCTCCGGGTCTCCCAGACGCACATTATACTCAAGAAGGGAGCACCGTGCCTTGTGTACCATCAGCCCAAAAAATATAAAGCCCCGGTAATCCAGCGCCTCGGCTTTCATTCCCTCAAGGGTGGGCTGAAGTATTGCCGTCATAAAGTCGTTCTGTGCCTGGTCGGAAAAATCAGGGACAGGCGCAATTGCCCCCATGCCGCCGGTGTTTGGCCCCTGCCCGCCGTCAAAGCGGCGCTTGTGATCCCTGGCTGAAATAAACGGCAGTATTGCGCCTTTGCCGTTCTTCACGCTCACTGCCGCAAGCACGGAAACTTCCTTCCCTTCCAGAAATTCTTCGAGCAGAACGGAAGTTCCCGCATTGCCGAGAATTCCATCCCTCATAAATGAAAGCAGCGTAGCTTCCGCTTCCGCAGAATTCTGCGCCACAACAACACCCTTGCCTGCTGCCAGCCCGTCTGCTTTTATCACCAGCGGAGGGGCATCCGCCCTAAAATGATTGTGCGCATAACGGATTGCCGCATCGACATCGCTGAACATTTTGTTTCGGGCAGTGCGGACACCGTACTGTGTCATAAAATCCTTGGAATAAACCTTGCTTGCCTCAAGCTGCGCCGCTTTTTTATCCGGCCCGATTATCTCAAGCCCGGCTGCCCGGAATTTGTCCACTATGCCCTGAGCCAAAGGCATTTCCGGCCCCACAACAGTCAAATCGATTTTTTCGCGCAGGGCAAATTCAAGCAGTTCATCCTGAGCCCCGGGACAGGCAATATCCACAGCCTTTAACGGAACATTTTCGCATTTATTTTCCCCGGCAGTGCCGCCATTCCCCGGCACCGCATAAACTCTATCGGTTTTACCGGACAAGGAGAATTTCCATGCCAGCGCATGTTCCCGGCACCCGGAGCCAATGATCAAAATTTTCATGGGATTAGTATAACAGTTTTGGGGACTTTTTACAGGGTAGGCAGCTGGTGTTTTTGCCTGGTATAGGCAGCAGCTACGGTGGCTGCTCCTATAAAAATTAATGTCACTTTTTTCTATATTTTTCTCAAACCATTAAAGCAGGGTGCATCCTCATGCCTTAAATATAGTGGAGGAAAAAAAATGGATGGAAATGAAGTAATGCCCATACAAAACTTGATTTACGAGATTCGGGGGCAAAAAGTCATGTTGGATAGCGATTTAGCACATTTATATGGGGTAGAGGTAAAAGTGCTAAACCAAGCTGTAAAAAGAAATGCAACCAGATTCCCGCCAGATTTTATGTTTCAATTATCTGAGGTTGAGTGGACAAACTTGAGGTCACAAATTGTGACCTCAAGTTTTAGTCATGGCGGCAGACGGTATTCTCCTTATGTTTTTACAGAACAAGGAGTATCAATGCTGTCTAGCGTAATAAATTCCAAACGTGCAATTGAAGTAAATATCAATATTATGCGGGCTTTTGTGCAGTTAAGGCACTATGTGCTTTCAAAAAGCGACATAAACGGGCAGATTATTGAACTAAAAAAGCTTCTAATGCTTCATATCGATAATTGTGACAATAAGTTTACTGAATACGATGAAACTATAGAACAAATAATCATGGCCTTAAACAATCTTATGGAACAGCCAAAAGAGACAAAAAGAATAGGGTTTGGCACATGAATACTGTAAAGGTGCCTGAAACCGAATTTTTACCAGTCCTTTTTTCGTATCAGGTTTCGCTGAATTTTGCCGCTGATTGTTTTGGGCAATTCCAGCACGAATTCAATGATGCGGGGGTATTTGTACGGGGCGGTGACCTGCTTAACATGGTTTTGGAGTTCCTTTATCAGTTCAGGTGATGGGGAAAAACCCCGCGCAAGCACAATCGTGGCTTTTACAACCTGGCCGCGCATGGGGTCGGGTGCGGCGGTAACAGCACATTCCAGCACGGACTTATGTTCCATGAGGGCGCTTTCAACCTCAAAGGGGCCAATGCGGTAACCGGAACATTTTATTACATCGTCGTTTCTGCCCACAAACCAGTAATAGCCTTCCGCGTCACGCCATGCCATGTCCCCGGTTTGATAAGCGCCGTTGTTCCATGAGTTTTGCGTAACGTCCTCATCTTTCCAGTAGCCCCGGAACAGGCCGGGGGAATCGGAAAGCCCAATGCTTTTTCCGGGTGCCAATTCCCCGGCGCTGCCAACACCGCCTGTCTCGTACAAATTCCGTCCTGCCCTGGCAATGCTCATATTTCCCACAATACCGTCATCGCAGGGGTCTTTGTTTTCATCCAGCAGGGTCAGGTCAAAAAGCGGGGCGGGTTTTCCCATTGAGCCGGGCTGGACTTTCAGCCATTTGAAAACCGCTGCCATGACTGAAGTTTCAGACTGCCCAAAACCTTCGCGGATTTCAAGGCCGGTGAGTTCCCTGAATTTGTTAAAAACTTCAGGGCTGAGCGGTTCGCCCGCCACAGTGGTATTGCGGATAAAACCAAAGTCATAGCCGGACAGATCCTCTTTGATGAGATAGCGGAAAATTGTCGCTGGCGCGCAGAAACTTGCAGGGCGGATGCGCTGCAATGCGGAAATCATTCCCTGGGGAGTAAATTTCTCGGTGTCATACGCGCCCACAGCCGCGCCGCAAATCCACTGGCCGTAAATTTTTCCCCAGGCGAATTTTGCCCAGCCGGAATCTGTCTGTGTCAGGTGCACTGCATTATCCTCAACCTGCTGCCAGTATTTGGCTGTAACAATGTGCCCCAGGGGAAGGCTGTAGTTATGCAAAACCATTTTGGGCATACCGGTTGTGCCGGATGAGAAAAATATCAGCATGGGTTCATCTGTTTTTATTTCAATGCGCTGGAAGCCCTCGTCTGCTTTTTCGATTTCGGCGCACAGATCAATGTATTCCGGCGAAAGCGGCGCGGCCTTGCCAGCGCTGCCGTCCAATGCAGCGCTTTTTACAATCGCAATGTGTTCGAGTTTTGCGCAATTGGGGCGGGCTGCGGCAATGCAGTCCAGGACATCCGGATCATCAATGGCTGCCAGGAATTTGACTTCCGCAATGGTGCAGCGGTATTCAAGGTCTTTGGGTGTCAACTGATATGTCGCGGGGATGCAGATTGTGCCGATTTTCATAAGCGCTGTCATCATGATCCACACTTCGGGGCGCTGTTTTAAAATCAGCATAACAACATCGCCTTTTTTTATGCCTAAAGCCGTAAGCGCGTTTGCCGCCTTGTCAGAAAGCCGCTTCATGTCGGCAAACGTATAGCGTTTAACAAGTTCATCATCGTTTGTCCATAGCAATGCCAGCTTTTCCGGCTGAAGGGCTGCCCATTCATCAACAACATCGTAAGCAAAATTAAAATTATCAGGAACAATACAGCTGTAATTGGCATAAAAATCTTCATAGCTGTCAAATTCAATCCGGGGGCAGTAACGTGAAATTATTTCGTTCATTTTTTATTCCTGTATAATGGTGATAAACTGGGCAGGGCCGTCCACGGCGCTCTGCCAGTGGGGAAGACGGGCATCAAAATAAACCGAGTCCCCTGCATTAAGTACATACTCGCTCTTGCCTATTGTTATCTTAATCCGGCCTTCCACAACATAGTTAAATTCCTGACCGTGATGCGTAACAGGATCGGCGGGAGCCCTGCCGGGATCGAGAAATACCAGCAGCGGTTCAATTGTCCTGCCCTTGAAGTTATACGCAAGACTGGAAAACTCATAGCCGGGATAGCGCTCAATGCGGACACCCTTGCCTTTGCGGCATACGGCAGCGCTGTCCATTTTCGGGTCTTCGCCGGTGATTAGCACGGTAACATCCGTCCCCAGCTTTGCGGCGATACTGTACAAAACGCTGATGGGAATATCGTGTTCGCCGCTTTCGTATTTGTTATATGTTTCAAGGGATACGCCTGTACCGGCTGCCATATCCTCAACGCTTATTTCAAGAATTTCCCGCAGTTCCCTGATTCTTCCGGGTATCTGTCCCGGCTCATGCTGGTTCCCTGTCATATAACCTCCTTCAGCTTCTTTCTTTTAATAACCTCGTCGTTTGCATTGCGAACCTCAAGCGGAAGCGATATGGTCTCGTTGCCGTGGAAATCGCAGCGCCCCGGATACGTTTTAATGCCGCTTATTTGCTTGTTCAGTATAACACGGACAAAATCAGCCTCGCTGCTGAGTTTTTCATCAAGATATACCCCAAAAACATCCCCGTCCCGGACATTTTGCGCATCATGCACATCGCTGCCGGCGGTCATCGTCAACCCATGCTTTTGCGCATAACGCATGGCAAGCGCGTCAAAGGATTCCAGATGATTGCCGAAATTGGCAACTTCAACAGCGTCAACGCAGCCGCTCGACAAAGTAATTTTCTTGATATAATGCCGCTCCCTGAACGGATGCGCCTGTACCACGCACCCTCCTGCGGCTTTTACCGCCCGGTATTGCTCCCCCCGCGTCCAGTAGCGGGCTTCGGGGTGCTCAAAGAGCCATTCCATGTCCAGGCCGAATATCAAATAATCATCGCTTATATCAAAAGATTCTTCCCATCCGAAAAAAACATCAAAGCCCCGCTTGTCCCCTTCATTTTTCGCTTCTTCGTAGCCCTGGCAAAAACCCTTGACCCATTCACGCCAGGGGAGTTTGCGGGACACGGAGGTATTGCCGTGAAAAAAATGGTCGGTTACAAATATTCCCGTATACCCCTGGTCAATATATGCCTGTATATAATCCGCTCCCGGAGAAGCGCCGCATAAGCTGGAAGGCCAGGTATGCAAATGTGTTTCATATAAATATTTCAATTTGCTTGTCCCTTATTACTTTATATTTTAATTTCAATTTACTCAATATTTTTTTAGAATATTTCACTGCTTCATTGACATGATTAAATCGTTATATTAATCTCAACCAATCATGGTAAATCTTTCCGAATTGAGTATTCAAACGAACGCGCAGACTGATTGGCTGAACATAACCAACCAGGTTCAAAAAGCAGTTGCCGCTTCCGGTATATCCGAGGGGATTTGCGTTGTCTTTACTCCGCATACTACGGCAGGCATTACAATAAATGAAAATGCCGATCCCGATGTACCCCGCGATGTAAACCTGGCGTTAAACTTAATTTCCCCGGATCGCCGGGAGTTCCGCCACGGCGAAGGCAACTCCGCGGCACATACGAAGTCAAGCTTATTTGGCGCATCACTCACATTGATTATCACAGGCGGCAAGCTGTTATTGGGAACATGGCAGGGAATCTGGTATACAGAATTTGACGGGCCCCGAAAACGCAAAGTTCATGTGCGAATAATAGGCGATTAAAAATAGCTGATACGGTAATCCGCCAAAAATTTAAACCCCAGGCGCTGGTATACCGCTTTGGCCGCAGGGTTCGACTTTTTGACAAAAAGGCTCACTCCCCTGCCCTGACCGAGAAGCATACGGACAAATTCCGCTGTCATGCGCCGGGCAATACCCATGTTGCGATAAGCGGGAAGCACATACACGCCGCCAATTTGATTACGGGTAAATGTTTCGGCGCTGGTATTTATTTTTCCCACCAGGTGTCCGCCCAATTCCGCTACCAGCAATTGCTCATTAGCAAAAATTTTTTCCATGTTCAGGCGGCTTACGGTTGGGTAAAAAACCGCCCCTTGCGGCAGCACTTCTTCCTGTTCATACCCTGCCTGCAATGCGGCAAGCTCGTCAAGATCGGGGCGCTGCGCCTCCCGGAGCGTTAAACCCGCCGGCCCGGAATTCACGGCAGCGTTATTTGACATATTATCAATATACATAAGGTCATAATCGATCTTGTCAATCGCTTCAAGGCCGTTTTTTGATAAATATTGTTCAATGAATATCACCTCATTGACCAGCCCCTGAATGGAATGTATGGGAAGCATCCCAAAGAATTTTTTTAAGAACTTTGGTTCGGGAATATCCATACTGCCGCAAAAGACTGGCAGCAAAGTCCTGTTTGAATACACTATCAGGGCATGAATGTCGTTGTTTCTGCCGAGCAAAATCCATGCAGTGTCTTTGGAAGAACGGCGCTTAAGAAACCTGCCACATGCGGCAACACACCAAAGCTCATGTTCGCGGAGCAGTTTTTCCGCACAGGCAGAATTCCGCCTGTCAATTTTTTTCCAGTGGACATCTGCTTCTTTTCCGGTTTCGGGAAGGGCAGGCATAAATTTATGCGTCATTTTTTCCGCCAACCTTATTCATAGGGGAGTTTTCCCCTTGCATCAATTCTTCCGGTAATGGCGGAAAAGCCTGCGGCAAAAGATTCCGGGGCATAGCTGTACACCGCTACAGCGGCGCTCACCCAGCGTGCGCTCTCAATGTATACGGGACTCAGCACCGAAAGAACAATAACCCGCTTCCCCAGTGATTGGAGGGTGCGAAGCAGCCGAAGGCCGGAAGCATCGGACAGGCAGAAAATTATTGTATCCGCGTTACGTGCATACTGAAGAAAATCCGCAGTGGTCGTGGAGTTGGTAAAACGCATTGATGCTGCCCCCGGAAACGCTGCCCCGCCTGCCCGGAAAAAATCGCCGAACTGTCCGGTAAGCAGCACCCGCCCGGCGCTTTCCGGCTTCAGGGGCAATGTGTAAACAGTTTCTGCTGTTCCCTGCTGCCCGCCGGGCTGTGCCTGGTTTGAAACAACAGTAACGCTTCGTGCCGCAAGATTCAAAAAGAAAACATTGCCGTCCGGATCGGGCAGTTCATCTTCCACCCTTTGCAGATCGGGAATGAAGGGAACAGCCCCATCCCCGCGCAGATACCTCAGCTTCATTTCCAGCACGCGGCGGGCAGCAGCGCG
>Ga0209755_10006485_pt1 | contig 12935 bp, 9 predicted proteins | sample TergutCo191P1_FD_187301 | JGI IMG/M metagenome (GOLD analysis project Ga0209755, IMG submission 187301) | Cornitermes sp. P1 segment gut microbial communities from Petit-Saut dam, French Guiana - Co191P1 (SPAdes) (version 2) | ecosystem: Host-associated > Arthropoda: Insects > Digestive system >... | reverse complement strand
CCAGGATAGGGACAGGTGGCGTACGCTTGTGAGTGCGTTAATGAACCTTCGGGTTCCGTGAAATGCGGGGAATTTCTTGACTAGCTGCAAACCAGTCAGCTGCTCAGGAAGGACTCTGCACCATGGAGTAAGTAAGTAAGTACGTTTGATAGTTTACAGACGTTCAGTGACTGCAGACTGTGTACGGTATTCGGAGCACATCATTGTTTTCAGTTTCGGCCCACACATTTGTAAACGTTCCGGGTGCAAGAGCAGGCACAGCAGCTCTTATCTTCGCAGGATGTTTGACAAGATGGTAGACAACGGTGGAATTTAAATGCCATCCTTGATGTACTCCCAGAAGCTTACAGCCACCTGGCGTAATGTGACAGGAAGAAAATGGCCAGGTGATAGGTTGCCTTCTGACATCCATTTCCCTAGAGAGTTTCAATCTTAGAAAACCCCGATCCTCAGTGAGTTCACCGGAGCTGATGCTTATTAGAATGGCATATCATAAGGAGCCTCTTCTTCTAATTCTGATTTGCATGACGAATTTCTCTACAAAACCTAGGTCAATTAATTTCGTGGTTTTGCGTGCGGCAAGAAAGTTTTCCTCAAACGTTTATGATACAGCACAAAGATACTGAATCTGGGAATGTCCACCGAGCTTCCAGCCACTGAATGAGGATTTTTCTCCCTTTCTATCAGTCAACATGCCCACAACATGGAAATTTGCTACTTCACTAAAAGCAATTTTGGCTAGAGAAATCATTACAATATTGACATGATACGAAAAAATGTCTCAGTTTAATATAAAAATAAATTATTCGCCTTAGGTCATTACATTTTTCAGCAGTTGGTGATAGCAATTTTTAAATCCCAAACAATTTCGTATAATTTTGTGCACTGATCAATATTTCTTGCGGGTTGTGTTTTTCATTTTCTTGGATTACAAAAGAAAGCAAATCGAATTCCATCGTCTCTTATGTGTCTGGCCTTTTACCGAGGACTTTCATCTACACCTACAAGCACAATCAGCGTCACTATACAAATTTTATCACTTTCAGAGGGTATTATCTTTTTGCTGTTCTCTACCACCTCCTTAAATTATCTCCTTTTTTGTCTAACCTCCTAATTCAGTGTGTGTACCAGAGCACATATTTAGAAGTTTGCTCTTGAGATTCTAATTTCTACGAGCGTACTGTTAGTAGAGGGAAATTTCAAACCTGATCGTAGATCTACCTAAGTAAGTTTAATTTTCTTTTCTGTGCTCTTTCGTCTTTCATATGTTCACAGTTTCTAAATATCTCACACGCCTACGTTTATTTCAACGTCAGATTCATATAATGCATTTTAGTATAATACACATACACGGACGGGTTAATATTGCAAAATGGTTTTCCTTACACATTAGAATGAAATTTATTCCGAGGTCCGATATAAAAGTCGAGAGTGAGCCGTAACTGTTACCATTACATTTCGACATGGCATTAACAAAGCGCTGTATTTGCACGTCACGCTTACCTACGTTCCAGCATGTTTAATACGTTGTAATTAGTTGGAGTATCAGACAGAAGGCTTATCGGATGATTCTGCATAACACGTTCGATGCCGCACACTAATCGACATTATTATTGCTGTCCCGAAGAGGAATTTTCGGGGAATCAGTATATTTACAGCTACGAATACTGACGTGTATAAACGCCATATTCCCGTTGTATAGATACCTGCATATGCATTGAAAATATTACTGTCTCACTTGAAAGCAAAGGATGATAGACTATCCCGAAAACAGGTGCTTAAATCCTTAATTCATGTTGGACTTAAAACATAGCGACTCAAATTAACATATGTAATTACTCGCAAAATCTGGAATATTTTATTCGGTATATTGACTAGAATATGAGCTAACTTTCTGGGGAACTGTGATCGATTTCCCCAGAAAAAATATTTTCTCTTCTCCAGAAAACCAAGAGAGGCTGTGTGTCTACCAAGCCTTGTATTCGACAAGTAGCAGGGGGCTGTCCCTGAGAGTAAACTGCCAGGGTTCTGACAATTAACACTCACCTTCGTCCACTACCAGGGTTAAAAGTGACGGGGTTTATGTCTCTTCTCCTCTATACACATCTTTTAAGTACACAGGGAAAATTACTTCCAGTACTAAACAACGTAAATTACGTTCGTCACATCCTTTAGAATAGATCAGCGTATTTAAATATAATACTGTGTATGAAGCTATTTCAGGCTCCTAATTAATGGAGTCGGAAAAGAATAAAAGTAAAATAAGAAACAACATTGCCTATGAAAACCTGACGTGGGTACTTTATGCTGACTTTCGTTGGAATCCGCCATTTAATTTTAGTTGCAGCTGCTTGCGGACGGACGAACATGAAGAAACAAACTTTCCGAAATGCTTCTATATACCAGTACAACACTCACAGACACACACAAGCAGGTATGTTGGTACTACTGGTCTAATGCACATAATGATAAGAAAATGCAGGCTAGAAATAAGCGATAAAATTGTGGACGGTCTAGGAAAATGTTTCATTTTTGTGTTATATTTCATCCTACAATACAACAAAATCTCTCTCTACTATTCTTCAAATATGGAGCGCTCACGACTGCGAATTTGAGGGTATCGCCCAGTACGGAACAAGTTTCGCTATTGTTTGGTCTGATGGATAGCTATACACTCAATACCTATGTTGGTAACCGCCATTAATTTCGAACACTGTGCTTCCAATGTCATCATGTAGATTCCATACACAATCAGTGCGTTAAATCCGAGACATAATTCCTGTACCCTCATTTCATTGACCTGATTCCGACTGCAGCGTTGCAAGCAGGAAAGTCCAGTAGAACAAAGAAACAAAGACAGAGTGTATTATTTTCAGATGTTATGACACGATATAAATTGTGAAAATGCTGCAAGTTGGACGCAAACTGCAGAAACCTCACTGGGACAAACATTTCATTAGAGTGTGTGAATCTTCAAGGTGTTACTGGGTTTTCTTGAGATATTGTACAAGATGCATAGTATATCGGAAACTATTTTAATAAGTAAGATAGACATTATAATTGTTTTATTGGTATCCACCAACATATACATTGAAGTAGTTAGTAATAATATATCGTGACACAGTACTGGCTTGCGAAATACGTTTATACGAAAGAGTCAATATAAAGATTATCTGGATTTGAAATAGCGTGATTGGTTTTGATATTTAGCGTAAACAATCTATTGAGTTGTGTATATGTCTAGGAAGTAAACTGGGGCTGCATTATCGATTGTATAATGAAGCTCCCAGGCAGTGCTACGTACAAATAATTTAGACTCCTTACTATCCGTTCGTGTATCGTATTCTGCTGCAAAGCTTTAATTAAGATAAAATGGTTTTTATTATTCATTTCTATTCGTGGATCAATAAAAAGGCTACATTGAGAGAAGGCTGCAGTTCAGAGTTCAAAGAATTGCAGGCTTTCATGCAATGCACAAAGGGGTCATATGGTTTATAATGAAATCATATCTTTGGTAATGAAAGGCTTTTAGGAATGTTGATTTGCGGCACAGGGGAACGGAAGAAAGAAAAGGGTTCCAACCGCAAGTACAGCGTGACCTATTCTGTTCTTTCATAAAATTCACCCCTTTGTTTTGAAAACCCTAATGTTATGATTGACGTGAAGGTAAATATTTTTGAGGCCAGAGAATTGTACAACACATTCGATAGCAGCAAATTATACGTGTAAACACGACTGGAAGCAGTAATTAATAACTTTCGTATTTGTCGCATACAAATCAAGTTCCAAGACAATAACGTCGATGGGATACAACAGAGCTTTCTGTACTTATGTTCAGTTTGGTACCTTGTATTACGAAGAGCTGCAGATAATTTTTTTAATTAATGCTGTATAGGACTTCCATGTTTGTGTCCATTCTAATCCAGGTTTGTTGCAAGATAATTTTTTGTGAGAAATGAAATAAAGCACCTGAAATTAGGCGACATAATAATTCTATATAGCAGATGTGAAAGAAATTGAAATGTAACCTATTTTACGCTGGCACTATCTAGTTACTGGAGTAGAAGGGTGTACTAACTACTTTAACTTGAATTCCAATCTGGCAGTTTGTGGAAAAGATTCAATGCAAATGCCACGTAGACGTGAGGTATCCTTTTCCTTAACAATTCCAAATCGATCCCCATTGAGTATTTTTCGATAAGAAGAAATCTTCCCTTAATTTACGATTTCCTGAAAGTTGCCATAAACAAGACATTTGTAATGACTTTCATACAATATTTCATGCGCAGAACCCAAGTGATTACAACTTTATTTTAAGATTTATTGTACAGAAAGTATGTACAGCATGTTCCAGGACAAGTTACAGGCTTGTTCCTTTAACCAATTTGAATAGATATTTACACAGTGACACAAGTGAAGCAGGAGTGAATATAAATGCAAGTGTTAGTTACGGCAGTGAAAAATTCTTAAAAAAAACTGCTGCTGTATCCAGTAAGCTAATTATAGCAATATATGGTCGTTTAAGTTGATATTTCCTGTACCACATGCTTGTCAAGTCAGCTGGAGTATAATTCCCTAATTGTCGGACTAGGGGGTTGGGGTGTGAGGGGCAGTGAGCAAAAAATTTGGCCGTACGTAGGTGGATGATAATGGTGATGGGCTCAGTGTTGAGAGTGTCGTGCAAGTGGACAGTGGGGGTACGCCTGGGGTGAAAAAAGATGACTCGGAGACATTTTGACTGGATAACTTGGAGGAGCATGCGGAACTGCAGACAGGGGTGGCGTAAGTAAGAAAGGATCGAATAAGTAATTGATAAAGGGTTAACTTGTTGGACTGCGTGAGGCCGAATCTCGGGCGAGGAGGGAAAAATGTTACTGAATACACCTGATGCAGCTTTTAAAACAAAGGAAGTGTAGTATTTGTGATATAGCCATGTTGTTACTTAGCACTTTAAAAATATGACAGTCTTAAGAAGTTTTCGTATATTTGTAGATTTCTTGCACTAAAATTACGGGCATTTGCCCTACCTGTCTTTTATGTCGTTCTTACATTGACATTATTCATGGAGGCCAGGTGAATGTGATTGATGATAGGAAATAAGAATTATAATGCGTGACTACTCTCTGAAAATGTTCATACCAAACTTAACTAATCTTCTATTTTTGTGAAAGTTCTTATTAGATGCAAAGCTAATAGTGACAAAGTGTACTTAAATCCTTGTTTGTCTGTAGACAAAGAAACTGCAATAATAATGAATGTGCAGTGTGGCTGAGAACAGTTTAATTCATTGTAGTATTGTGAAAAGGAACCATAGTTTATGCTTGGGGTTACGTCAATTTCCTGAACAATTGAATAATTTAATCTTGTTGCTGCAGCCAGGAGCCTCATCCCTCTAAACCGCACCAGTAAATCGGCAGAATAGGTAAAATAAGAAGAGGAGTGGGGAAACGTGAGATGAAATCTGCAGGAACACATGTTCACAAATTCTCTTCACAACTTCAGAGAAGACACAAAACACATGCTGTAGCTTTATAGCAATGCAAAAGTATGCTGGCTTTTTATTTATTATTCATTACCTCATCCACTACCAGCAATCACTTGTGTTACGTATTACTTCAGAATTCTGCTTAAGTATGTCTCCACACTCCCCTTGTTTATCGAGTTTTGTACTTTCAAAAATGTTGAAATTAATATTTTTTGTGACACATTAAAATAGTCTTGCAAAAATATGTTTTTTACAGAAATTTTAAGAAATGAAGGCACATAGGTGACGTCATAACAGTAGGTCTGCTTCGTGGTTTTATTTCCGTAACTACTGAAGTATGTTTAGTATTGTGCACTTACATTAAGAAGTAAGCAAACGTAAATATAGAAGTTCTTCTTTCCCCCTTTAAACATTAAGCCATGACGGCATTTTGGGGTCAGCAGTGTAGCTGAATGCATTGTTACCCTCGTCCCTACAAGAAGGGTACTAGACGGCTTCTCTCTCAGGTAAATTTACCCACAAACATTCTCCGGTACGCGTTTTTAAAAGGCTGAGTCGTTCCCAATTCGAAATCCTGGTTTAAGACGAGAGGGCACTATTGAAACTGGTCTGAAAGGAATACAATGAAAAAGTGCGGTTTGGATTCATGTGGCGTAGCATAGTGACGTGTCCTTCTGATAAAAGTAATGAACCATCCGACTCGATAAATTCCGGAGAACGTAATGGAATTTCTCTCAAGAGAAAAGTAGCCGCAGGATTCACAGCTTACACATCTGCTACGGTGGAAGTATAGGTCACTCAAGATTCGTAGGGAACAAAATCTTCTAGCTAACTTCCATCTATTTATTTTATTTCAGACGTAGTAATACCTTTCAGAAGTCAAATGTTCTTATGCGAGACAACACCAAAACCACGGTCTGATCTATATTATGCATATGCATGTACTTTACAACTAAAACTCAGATGAGTAATTCAGTATTTCAAGACGCATTGCTCACTATTCGATTACCTGTACCAGTTTTAATTTTTCATTTACTTAATTATTCTTTAAATTCCTATAACTTCATGTTCATAGTTAGTTTGTTTCCTGTATTTTACTGGAAATTTTACAGCCAAATGCCATGCTTTTTTTATCGTCCTCCGTAAACTTTAACTCACGTTGTCCTTGTTCTGTGAAGAAAATTATTCCTATTTTACTAAATCTTTCTCTGTCTATGTGTGCCTCCCTCCACTGATACATTTTTGTTCTATAATGAAATCCATTGAGCATAGTAGTTCTTGAGAAGCTAAAACTCTTTGCCCTGTATGTAACAGACAAGTTAAATTTTGAATAATTTATACGTGCGAACGTATTCGAGGGATTTTCTTATGTGCTTAGATTGCGGGTTCCTCCGTTTTGGACTTCTAGTTTATGTAAGTGGGTACAACTAAGACTGCCGCATTTACTTCCTCTTGCACTTCGAAAACAGAGATTGAAGGCCCCTCAGAAGCAAGACAGATTACAGATTCGTAACCGTCCAGAATAGAGTCTCATTCTTCATGGCCGTAAACGCCTGATAGCTAATAGGCCCTTACGTAACTATTCGTGTGGAGCTGTGACAGCCCAGGGGGCGTATATATATGTAGATATTTCAAATTTGTGCTACCAGACTTCATTGCCTCAAATAAGATGATAACACGTATGTCATCCCGCTTGTAGCTTTCCACTTTACTCTTAGATTGGTGAATAATCAATATTGAAAACTTGACGGATTTTCTGTATTCAAAATACTGTACCCAAAATGTGAGTTTACGACGGCGGTGAATATGAAGGTTCCTGCCTACTGGAGTTAGGTGCCGTGCAGTCTGGTAGGAAAGGAAGGACTTTCAGAGAACCATGTTGCATCCGTAATCAGGTTGGCGTACGAAGACAGTAGGGTTGTCCACAGCACTTTACCGGGTTGTGGTACGTAACTTCACAGAAGACAGTAATCTTAAATACATTTACTGCCATTATCGAACTCGAAGGTTCATCACCGTGTTCACAAAATACTCCCATAATTCTCCATTCACAAATATTTTCCTCAATTCCACACCAGCACACATCATTTGATGTCTATTCCATTGTTGTCCTTCCACTTACAGTATATGTCTTCTCATATGACGCTTTGTTTCTCATTTCCCTCGTGTGCTGATTGCAGTAGTCTGTTCTTCTGTGAGGCAGTGCTGTCCAGACTGTGTGCTTTAATGTAGAAATTGCCCGACTTCGTTAATTAATGTCACGGCTGCTTCGTGAATTTGTGAATTATAAAATATAAAATAAAAATTAAACAAAAAAATCCCATTTAGGAATGTTGTTATCAGCAGGCAATGACAGCGCAGCCTGCAGTTGTCAGATAACCTAATCTCGAGTTTGGTCTCTCGTCTTTCTCGCTCGAAGTAGCTCTGTGCTAACTGAAGCTCTTATCCTCTCACCCTTACGGTAGAGGTCTCTTTCATTCAGTTAATTTAATTCCCTATAGGGTCACATTGCACAGTCTAAAATTCAGGCTGTAAGTTTCAATGTACTTTTTCATTATGTAATATGTATCACGAAATTTTTCTCTTAGTGCGGGGTTGTGTGTATGGCTCCCCAAATTGTTCTGGATTGACCATTACAAATCCTGGTACGAATAATGTGCTCTCGAGTGTCGATCACCTACACTATTCTTCAAAAAAATGGATATTACCAGAGCTGGGGCAATACGAAATTTCGAAGTCAGAAGTGCGTTATTATAGATATTAATACCATACCAAGAAATATTTCAAGCTGAGAAATAAGCATAAGTTTTTCAAATATTTTAAAGAAACTCTTCCCTTAATCTAAAATAATAACATGATGCTCGGGCGAAAAGTTGTTTACTTTGGTGTGTGATGGTAATAACTAAAGAAGGATTGTATTTTTGGAGTAGGAATACATACAGTTTTTTATGTGAGACAGTTACGTTTTGAATGGAACATGAGCTGCAGGGGGGTTCTTTTTTTAAGAAAGTTCGATGAGAACGTTATGGTAGAGGGAATATTTATAAGAGGGAAATTATGCGCATAAATAATCTTCACTTGAATATTCAAGTCTTCCGGGGTTTTACGTTATGTCGTTTGGATAACAGGGGAATTAAAACCCCAAAGACACACCGTAATATCCCAGAAGATTGGAACATTTAAAACACCGCCCTGAGAACATCAAATCTTGTAAGGTATGTCCTTTCTGAAACTCCCAATCTTAACTTTCGCAGGTGTACTGTGACTGCTTTCTATCTATTGTAATACCTGTAAAGTTTAACATGTAATGCGCGTAATGTAACGTAAAATTATGTTACACGAATGTTTATTTACTTTATGCAGCCTCACACAAAATTTTATAGGTTTGTTCTCAGTGAGTTTGTGTTAAAGTTCATTACGCTACCCCAAAAGGTGAAATGCAATTTGAAGTCTTTTTGAGATTACAAACACGAGATTCCTAGAAGTGGATACCTGAGCATTAGATACAACATTTATGATTTATGCTCTGAAATTTGTATATGTTCATAAAATGTTAACCTATACAACTTCATACTATTCTTCAGGTTACTTATTTTACTCCTAAATTTTCTGGATCATACATTAGCTAGCCTTTGTGTCTTTCGAATTTGCAAGTACTCTCAAATACCTTGTTAGTATAATTATGGGGACTGGAGGCACAAATATCAAATGTTATTCAGCATTCAATGATGTGCCATGCATGAAAAATTTAAAGAGAGCATGTGATTGGTTTTATAATCCGTTAAGGAGTTTATGCTTAATGTCACGAGGGAATGATAACGTAAATTTATCCTAAATAAGCAAAGGACTGGAAAGATGAAAACCTCAGCCGTGTATGAATAGGAACATTAGCATTTTAAGTACGAAAATATACCTTCATGTTTGTACCGTGCATCAATGACGATTAAAACACTTTATTACCAACAGATGCACAAACATATAATTCGTACACACAAATACACCACGGACAAATATGCTGCCATAACACCGACTACGTCCATATCAACGGAAAAGATAGAGCCATTGCTGTAATTTTATCCAAGCACTGTATACAGTTCCCTGATGATGGATCCCTTGTGATCCGAAACGTGTTGGAGCAATTTTAAATATTTTATAATAATTCTAATTGTATCTACGAATTATATATTTGTGCATCTGTTGGTAATAAAGCGTTTTAAACGAAAATATACATCTGTTTTGCAGGTTTTTGTTTCTCGCAGCCTTATAGACGAAGGTTCATGTCTGTGATATTTCGTTAGCTGATATTTTTTAATTACAGCAATGTCAGAAGTTGGAGATGGCATCCGGCATCCTGGTACCTCTGTGCACATTTACTGAGTAATCAATCACAGAGAGGACACATTGGCCTATGTACCACAAGAGATTTTCAACACTCTGAAATGTATTGTTGGTTAGTGTCACATTTCTGTCTGAATTCAATGTTTGTAAATCATGCAGCAGCCTAGATCTCTGCTTTCCGAGGTTGAAACGAATACATACGTACGTAGGAACGGTGTTTCAGTACGGACGTAGAACATCGTAAAGTTAGTTTCTTGTCGATAAATCGACTATCAGCGCTTGATTCGAATTGGCAAAAGGCCTATATCGTGCTGCATTCTAATTGCGTTTCTCTGTGTCCGTAGGTGTGTCGCACTACTCACGTGTGCTGGGGGACCCCGGAGATTTAATCGATGTTGACCAGGTAAGTACACAGTTACACGAACTTTCATTTATCCCCATTAATATGTAAGTCCATTCAATGTGAATGATGGCGTTATGTACTTACAGGGACTTGTCACGGCTGCAAATGTTGTTATTGTATTTTCAAGGTGAAATTTAGAAGCGTATAACCACGAGTGTTAGCAATATTTCGTGGCAGTTTTTGTGGTGAGGACTTCCCCAGGGTTGCAGTTGAGGTCTGCGTTCTTATGGGATATGTTGTCACGTTACTGGATGTTTACTAACTGATGTCTTGAGGCAGCAGGTTGTCGCATCTTCAAGGGTTCAATTTCCATTGACTAGACATTAGAACTTTGAAGATGAGATTAAGCTGCCGCTATAGGTCAGGCAGCAGTGACCCACAGTTACAGTGGTCTCATCTTCAAAGCCAAATGTCCGATGACTGGATATTCGACCCTTGAAGATGCGACCACCACGTTGTTTCGAAATGTTGGGCACCAACCATCCAGTGACGTAGATCGTGTGGCTTCCCTTCTTAACTTAGTAACGTCTGTATTTTGGGGTTTTTGTAACCCATAGATATTTTCCAGCTGGCTTTACTCCACATTCTAGCAACGGCACTCGTTTGTGCTGCTCGTCGAGCTATGGGTTTTTTCCCGTAACCTAACAACTTGCTAGGGCGTGCTCTTGTATAGAATCCTGTTCCATATGCAGAATAGCAACGATAACAAATTTTCTGAAATCTCCTACACTTTTGAATTATCATTAGGTTTTGAAACAGACTAACGGACAGAAAAAGACACTGAGAATTGTACGTGTATATTTAACTACACAAAGGAATAAGCATTTGCGCTTCATGGACCTCTTCAAAGCGTCTAATATTCTCTCTCATTTATTTAGGCCTATTACGTAAACACATTTAGTAAAGCTTTGTTTTCTAGGTACGCCGGTCCAGTGTGCGGGAAATTGACATTTAGTCTGTATAGCCAGCATATATCCCCTGGTTATAACATATCAATCTTCAAGTCCGAGCTTTCTTGCCGAATGTCTTAACGGATTTTATTTTTCTGTTTGTGTCTGACTTTTCTTGCCTGCCACATAAAAATTAAACATTAAAATGCAGACCACTTCTATTGTATTTTTTGTTTATGTGGGCCTCAATTTTTCTTCCTTTCCCAAAAGTGGGAATAAGTTTGTTTGCTAGAAATCTGTCTAAAAGAGCATAATAAAGACAGAAATATAGTAGGAATGTTACGTTGGTATTAATGTTTCTAACCGAGTTCACAATGACTCCTTTTCAAAGGGCATGGGGATCTTTCCGGGATGCAAACCGGCCGGAGTATATGTTGACTACGCATCTTCAAGTAGCGCCGAGGTTAAGACTGAGAACAGCAGTAATTCTGCTCCCAATGTGTGCTTTCGTGGCCTTGTCAGGGAACACTTTATCCTTTTACTCTTCTTCACGTATTGTTCTTAGGTCTAAGAAGGCAAGAAAATGAGGTAGACTGGACATCTAGCAATGGTGAAGAGGTTGTGCCAATCCCACAGGAATTTTACTAGGAAAGAGAAGTCGGGTAGCCAGTTTATACATATAATGGAGATGTTGTATACCCCTTACGAGACTATAACTAATCTAACCTGTAACAAAATTTCAATTCCAACTTCACAGACAAAAACCTGTCTCCGACAGAATGACAAAATAACTGATGTTATTTATGAAAATAGTCATGGTTTACTCGACGAATAATAGGAACTTATCAAAGTGCAGCAACGTGGGTGTTGCACATGTTTGTACACATAACAACCTTTGTTGTTTAGATGGTTATACCATCTGAGCGTTTAATTTTCTCAGAATAATTTACAACGGCGAGACTTACAAATAATGTAAGAAATACAGAAGAACTAGAAAAACCCGAGAATTTCGTTCTGTAGCTACATGACTATCAGCATTTCAGGGAACTTATTTTTTTTTCTTTATTCAACAACGCTTTGCATAACTCAGATTTTAAAGAATCGAAAGACACAGTGACAATGAACAATGAATTGACGAGGACGTGCGAGAAGTGTGTGTGCTTCCCTCTCGCCCGCTAAGGAAGCTCCTATAGCATGTAATTGGGGTGACTTCTGATATTCTGAAGACTAGTCTCAGAACTCGCCGAAAAAAAAGGCAACTCAAGAGAGCCAAAGTCAACAATTCTGAATACCAAAGCGTTAGGTACGAAGAATATCACTGGAGTAATTATCGTACGTCCCTTGCACGCACTGGTCTTTAAACGAGTGTACCTTCCGTAAAAAAGCGGAATTTTGTTGCTACCTGGACTCAGCACGCAACTGTCATTTGTACACTGCAACCAGCTCATGACATATTCATATGACCCATATTTCCTAATTATAGGGACATTTCGTTTTCATTGGAAACAGTGAAGTTTATAATCATAATGATTTTATTGGTATCATCATGCAGGGAGAAGTTAATATTACCGAACAACGTGAATATTATCACATGAACCCGTGAAGTTCTGATGTTTTCATTGGAAATAGAATATTTTATTTTAATCGTTAATGGTAACCTGCAAATTAAACTGTCAGAAAAATGGTCGAAATCTCCAGAAATTGCAGAAAACATTTCTTTCACTATTAATGCCAACTAACTAATTAATTAACCAACCAACCAAACCAACCAACCAACCAACCAAACCAACCAACCAACCAAACCAACCAACCAACCAAC
>Ga0209755_10006484_pt1 | contig 12937 bp, 10 predicted proteins | sample TergutCo191P1_FD_187301 | JGI IMG/M metagenome (GOLD analysis project Ga0209755, IMG submission 187301) | Cornitermes sp. P1 segment gut microbial communities from Petit-Saut dam, French Guiana - Co191P1 (SPAdes) (version 2) | ecosystem: Host-associated > Arthropoda: Insects > Digestive system... | reverse complement strand
TGTGGATCCAAGTAATTTGGAGAACATAGTATGTGTTATATATGATATCTTTATAAATAAATAATACATTTGAGGCACATCTGAATGTCTGAACAATGTTTTAGAGCAAGGATCTTTTATTATTATGTCTCAGTGAGGTCTTTTGATGTAATGTGCATTACAGTCTGATGTGAGTTGGAATGTTTAAATGTTTTTACTGTCCAGTTGGCAAGACAGCTTTTGATTTTCATTTGAAGTGTGCAGTGCCTTTGAAGAATATTGTCATTCATTGTGGTGGTGTGGTTTTGCACTGTGTAGTCTTGGATGTGATACCCGATTTCAGGTGAATCTACTGCCCGCATCTTTATGGTTAAAGTAGTTGGGGTGAGGATGTGTCCAGGTTTTATCAACAGGCGGAGAAGGAATGTGACTACTGAGAAAGAAGGGCAGAGGGACTTTGTCACATTGACCTGGAGGTGCAGTCAGATTCTGAGCTCATACTGAGTCAAAGACCAAATTCACAACACATATTGCTGTGAAAACCAGCAAGTTGAAACACTGTCTTGAAACAACTTTTGGGGTATCTTAAAACATTTTGGTATAGGCAGCATGTAGACGATGAGCTCACTTTTCATTTGTGAGTCATCCGCAGTCTGTACTGTTCTGTGTCTCAGGAATTACAGATTGTCCTAACATATATTAGTGATTCAGATGTAACAGGCAGATTCTTGCTGATCTCTTCATGACATTTTGAGAATATATTTCTTTGAGAAAACCGATCTGTATGCCATATTCTAAGATGGTGCACATTGCTCAGCCCCAGTTTGTTACTATCGTTGTTTTAAAGAATATCTGAAACTTAGGCTGTGGACCACTTTGGGTGGTGGAAATGAATGTTTCATGGACTGTAACTGTCTGTGTTAGGGGTTGATATGGTTGGGGTGCTGAAAATGTTGCATATTTATATCTGCCTGAATCCACTGCTGGGAACTAGCTACGGTTGTTAGTGAATTCAAGTATTTGTTGTGTGTGGCCTTGCTTTTCATTTGGCCCCTTTGGTCTACTTAGGCATGCTTGTTACATGCTGTTACGCCTTACTCAATGGAAACCCTTACCCTTTTTGAAGTTTCTGGGATGTGGTCAGATCCCTTTGGTTTCTCTTATGAGGTGATGCTTGCTGTGTCCAATGAGGAGGTTTTGCAACATCAAGCTGCATCCCAGAATCTTTACCCTCAGACATGGTACCATCTGACAAGCTTCCTAAGGCTGACTAAAGATGCCAATTGGAAAACAAGGCCAGCCACAGCAGTTGCTTGACTGCACACTGGTAGTGCTGAGCCACATGCAGGTATAACTAATGGCTGGTCATGCGGTCATGTCAGTCCCCTGGTAACGGAGAAGGTGATTGTGACAGAATGGTTCGAACGATTTGATGTGACTGCTAATGTGACAAGAATGATTTTGATGACTGATACAACTTTACATTATAACTATTAATATGTTCCATAAGTATGTAATGCTCAGAGTGTCCATCAAATAAAACATATTTAGCCAGTCAAAGACAGAAGGCATAGATAGGAAATGCAAGCATTCAGTTGTACTTCTATAATCTGGAACCTACTAGACCTAACCTTTTCAGTAGCATTTTTTAATCGTTCGATGATTCATTGTTACTCGGTATGTCCTGGAAAAACTGAGATCTCTGAGTCCTCTTCTATGCTGTTTGAGCCATTGCATGTCACTTCTGGCACCCAGAAAAGTCCATTCTGGAACTTAACTGTGAAGAATGTGCAATTACTGTAGCCAGTTTTTGTACTATTTATTATTGTCAGTAGGTGGCAAGATGCCAGGGATGCACAAATTTTCCAAAAATGTATGAGTCACTAGGTGCTAGGAAAATAACAAAAAGCAAGTTCCATACTGATGATGCACACATAGTAGGTGCCACCATACAAAATTTAGGTACCCTGTTGTAATGTGTGTTGTAGCTGAAGAACATCTGTCATTTGCTGATTGCTGTAATCATCATCATGATCTGTGTGACTTATGCCTGCATTTTAAAAGTTGGTGCTTTTCCAAGTACATTAAATAATAATTGATACAAATTTATTGTAGGGGTTTTTATTAAGCACTGGATACAATGCATTGTATCCTGATGCAGTGGATCAGCTGATATAATACATGTACATAAATATGCTGTGAGGGGACCATCTACTTGATTTTTGTGCATGCCACTGCACTGGGCATGTAATTGGGGATTAAATGGTGTTGGGTCATTCTTTTTCTGTGTGTATAAGATATGCAGTTCTTCATTGTTGTGAAAGATCTTCCTCTGATAAAATTTATGTTACAGATTTTTTCCATAAAACTGTAAATTGGCATAAACTATTTTTTTGTGTACCATTCAATGGTTTCTGGCAGCCTTCAATAACTTAAAACTTTTAGCTGACCAGGATTGTGTTTTGTAAATAGACTGTGGGTGATATAAAAATATGAAACAATATATTGAAGTTGTTTGTAGCAGCTGAGCTTTAGATCTTCAGACTAGGAATATGGCCTGCATGGTTCAAATTATTTCAGACTGTCAAAAGGTATGAGTCTTTTCTTTTCCAGATTCAGATGAGACCTACATAGACTTGATGTGCTTCCATTTTTTTTTTTGTAAATATTCCTTTGGCATGTATAAACTGTAGTTGTAAATTATTGTAATCATAAACATATGTTCTCTCGGGGGTATGTAGTTGGCTGACTAAAGAACTGACACAAAGTGGCTGCAGTCATGTAATGTTATGGTGTAATGGGTGTAATCGCAAGAGAATATGTAGTTACATAATGTCCAGATGTGGGGATATATCATGCTACGTGCTTCTAATGTAGTGATGGCCATTCTTTAGTTTCGTGTGGCAAACAGAGAAAACACATAGTTTTTATGGTCATTTTAATTTTCGCAATTTGATGGGAGTTATGTGAAGAATCTTGACAAATGCGTATCAAATTATTGTCATTTGGGGGGATTATTACTTTTATGGACAGTTGTGGGTTTCCACCTGTAGGGAGTTGATGGAGTGCTTTATGATGATAGATCTGAGGGTAATGTTTTGTACCCTCTTTATCATTACAGAACATGAAGAACTTGAATATGGTCCATGACTAAGATGACATATTTTTACTCTAACCAGATTTGCATGTTCTGTAGGTCTTTTTCTGGTTGGTTGTGTGACTGGGTGGGGGCTGTCACCAGTCTTTACACCAGTCTTTTTGTGGTCTGCTGTGCATCTGTTTTGAGAATTTGTTCGATATAGGGTCAGTAACATATATTTGATCACAGGACACCAAAGTGAATAAGTCTGCCTTCTGGCTCAGAGGACAGCGTGGTAGCTTTGTAATGGAGTTACCCATTCATGTTCTGTCTCACTGGATATTGTGCCCTAGGTAACTGACCATTTTTGTCAATATTGCATGTCTGTAAATTATGAAAACACATTGTCAGTGGCTGATTTGAGCTGCAGGCTATACAACTTGTTACCATGTTGTAGTATAATATTACACATAAATGGGAGTAGGAACCACTTCAGGCAGTTTGCATGTGTGACATAGTGGTTCACATACAGAGACTGTTGCTGTGATGTGAGATCACGTAAGTGTACTGTTTGGTGTAATTTAGATCCCAGAAACAAAATTGTTATTGTCTGTGGCATAATAGACTGGTATTGGTATTGTAACTTTTTCTGACTTGCAGACCAGAAACTGACAGGCTGGTAGCCAAAAGGATAATTTCAGTGCCGAGTATTTGAAGTATTAATTAAAAGGCATTGGAACCCAGACGGTTGTGTTAATGACATTGGAACTTTAGCACTCTCAAGAGTGCTTATGAAAAGACTGAGACCTGTTTTGTAGTTTAGCAGTTGGAAACATTTTTTAAAACTGTAGCATCAGTAGTTCCATTTGTTAAAACACATACAATGTGTTATCAAGTTTATTTGAACATTGTTCTGTTGTGTAAAAAGAGTAACCAAGTCATATATTATTGAATTTGACATTGAAAAGTGTAGTTGAGCAGCCTCTTTCCACAGTATAATATTGCAAGTATATGTACTATGTGACACTGGTTTCCCTTCTTGAACTGTGTGTGTCATTTTAGGCGTCAAAGCAAAAACAAAGTCGGCAAGGTGCACTGCTCATTGTCTGTATCAGTTTTTCATTAGGTCACTTTACGGTGTTGATAACCAGTGTGTCAAAAGCGAATACTGAAGGGAAGGCATGAAGCTGAAGTTTGCAGTTGTGAGAAGCAGTTTGTGAAGGTACATTAAAGTGGTTTTAAATTTATACTGTGCCATAGCTCAGGCATTCACAAGATTCTCAGAGCAGAGACCTGAGTTCAGTTTCAGGGGAGTTCCTCTGTTTATGGTAGACAGCATGGCATTGGGCAGGTTTCAATGCACACACTTTGGTTTTCTCATGCCAGTTATTGCAGCTGTGCATCATAGTCTGCCATCCACATTTCTGTACATAGCTGCATTTGTGGTCACATTACCAAAGGACTGATTGTCATACCACCCCCAGGAGGAGGAGAAGGAGAAGCAATTTGATGTAATGTGTTGGACCTAAATGTATTATGAATTCTATTCCGAACCAGCAGTTAAACCACAATCCATAAGCAAGATTTATTTTTATTGTTTTCTGCAGGTCCTGCTGCTGTAATTAGGTGTTCACAATCACACTTTGCATTTTAGTGTGCAGAAGTTCAAAGAAGCATGAGGGATGAGGCGGTGTGTGATCTTTATACACATTACCATTTTGCAGAAGAGATCCCTTACTGGCATTTACTTTTCAGTTTATGTTATGCGAACAGCAGCTAATGGAGGTGTTAAAAGTACAAATTTAGACTTACTTTCTGTGTGCTTCAAGGACTTCCTCCTGTATGTCACACTGAATATGCTGTATACTGAAGTGGAAAATGTTGCCAGTAAAATTTCAGTTCTTGATGGGTTTGATTGCTGGCCAGAGAAAGGGAGTTATGTGTTCTACAGAATGCTCAGCCCAATGCTGGGACCCAACACATACTGTGTTCATGAGTGGGTGCCAAAGGCTTTTCTGGGTTGTGATGTGGTCACGGAGTGAATTTGACCATACACCTCCATCTTGTGCCAAGATTAATAATGTGGGGAGTTTCTGGTGTGCTCCGGCATATGCTGTTGCAATATGCAGAGGGACAGCCACAATTTAGATGTGTATGTGTTGAAACATTTATATCTCATATTTTTTGTTATTACAGAGTTTTGAGAAAAATGCATGTAAGTAATTCTGGAAGTGAGGGGAAGTAGATGTAACTGTGCAGGAATTATGTTCTATTGAGAATGCTCTGTTTACATGAAATTAGTTACGCAGAAGTGCACTGTTGTATCAATAAAATGGTAATTTACACTGTGTAATGATAACACCTTGTAAAACACAAAACCTGTCATTGTGGTTGTTGAAATGGACAAGTGGGAAATTATGGTCCGTATGTACGTATACTTGAGCAAGGGTCGGACAGTCATTCTTAGAATTTAATGTCATATTGTCATGATCAAGAAAATTATAGCTGTAGATTTGTCATGTTTCTGCAGGTATTTCGGAATGCTCAATTAGTATGTTAGAGCGCAGAAAAAGATATCTTTTGATAGTTTGTAATTGTATTAATTCTAATTAATCTTCCTTTGTGATTATAGGTCATATGTAGATAATTGTTTTCAAAGTACTTTTTCACATGCTCAAGTGCCTTCGTTCTACAGAAATCAAGAAGTTAAGAAGGTAACTGAAAAATTCCTCTTTCAGAAAGTAAATAAACTGGGATAATTGTCAGTTTTATTATATTGTATTATAATTAGATGACTCATTTTATATGCATAGGGGAAGAGAAGATGAATATGGTAAGACAGTGCGTGTTACTCCATTATGTATGTATGTATGTATGTTATACATTGTGGTAGTTGCTTCCCCCCCTCCCCCTTTTGTAGGGAAGAGGGGGCAGGTGTTATTAATTTTTGTATGAAGGAATGTTGCCCAGGTTAGATTTATGTAGGAAACTTTGCTTTGATACCAAGTGAACTGTATTTTGTCACTTTTATACGTGTAGCTTTGTGTACCAGAAACCAGTTTTCTGTCCATAAAGTGCCCATACGGGGAACTGTTTTGGCATAGTTGATGTGCACTGGTCATTAAGTTTACAAACTGAGCATACTTCATGTGCAGTTTCCAGTGTTCAAAGGTTTTGGCAGTTTATAGATTGCCTTTGCTTTTTTATTCATTACATTTGAGGAGTGTGAATTTACAACACCAGACTGTTTGGAATTGTGTGTGGGATTTAACCTTTAAGTATGTGCATTACCAAATGTGACTGCACATAGTAAAAGGCCCCTAGAAATTCATTTTATATATTTAGGCAGCAAGGAAATTCTGTGCATTTTTAAAATATGGCTCATAATTTGTCTTACAAAAATACTATTTGTTTCATAATTTTTTGTATATATATATATATTTTCGAATAATATGTTTCCATAAACAATGTACTAAAATTTAAATACCCATCCCAGTTGGCCAGTGTTAAATTTCTGAGCTGAGGAATTGGATCTTGGGCTGGATACATTTTATCGCCGAAGTTTGGCTCTTTTATTTTTCAGACTGTGTAAATTTAATAGCTGATTTCAGCAGTCTTCCTTCTTTAAATTTTTAACCACAAGCATTGATACTGATAGGGAAAGCAGTTGGTTATTGGGCAGACAGTGGATATTCTTGCTTGTGTGTTTGAGGCAGATTTGTTTTCTGGTGGCAAAAGTGAATGTTACTGTTACCCAAGTATGTTTGTATCTGGCATCATCCTACACATTACTGTATTCAGCGTACATGCAGTCTTGTACCATGTTCAGGTCTTCTGATTCATGCAATACATTGTAGGTCTAAAGGACTGTATATTCATTTCTCATGTAATCAGCACGCAGGTTAACCGAGTGTAGCCTAGAAAGCGCCTTAAACAAAATTTACTTCAAACACTCGGAATGCTGATGCCACTTGATTGAAAATGGTAGGATTATCATATTGAAATGGTTTCTGTAATGTAGTTTAATGGTTTTGTGAAAGTGTACCAGCTGTTGCAGCTGTTAATTGCAGAACAGGATGCTGGCTTAGTTAGTTGGGCCATTGATTGTATGAAAGGTGCTTCTTTGTTGTGTTAGACTTCACATCTGTACTAAATTCATTTATGCATTTCATAATTTTTTTTTTCAGTAGTATTATTATGTGTTTTTATTTTGGATGGCTGTGCGTTCCATCGTAACACAGTTTCAGGGTCTGAATAAATTCAGTTCTCATTATCTGGCATTGAAGTTGAGGAATTTTTAATTATATGTATGAATTATGAATACATTTTAGTCAGATCATGTTTGCCACTTAAAAGCTGATTTATTTTTATTTTCAGTGACTGATCCAACTGTAAAACACATTGGCAGTGAGAAGTTGGCAGGCTTGACCAGGTCACACTGTTTTAATTGCAGTACAAAAAGTTGAAGATGACTGGTGCTGTAATTCAAAAACAGGAAACTAAACTTTGAATTCTAAAGGCTTTAGTTGTACTATCTGAATTTGATGTGCTAAGATGCTACAAAGGTTGGCCCATTTTTTTAAATTTATGTAGACTTGCTTTTCATCTCTTACACAGTGCATATGTGCCAAGTGAGTTCAGTAAAGTTGCTCATGGATGACTGCAACATCTTTGCATGTCAGACTTGACTCAGTTTAATTAGGTTAGTGTGCCAGCAGCCTAAATTGTTACCCATATTATTAACATGTGGTTGCACAGGAAAAATTACTGTTTTTTTAAAGATTGCTGTTTTATTGTTTTTTGATTGGGAACTGCTGTCAGAAGGCCATGAATAATTGTTTTACCAGTGATGGCATTTGGTAGTGTATCATTCTGAAATTTTGATTGCAAATAAAGCAGTTGTACTGAAGACATAACAATACTGTATATTGTGCACTGGAAAATGTGAATGAATCATGCACATTGTTTATATGAATTGATGACATCCTATTGTGATAACATGAAGAGCAGAAATGAAGCACAGACTGTTACAACCTAAATTTATTGGTTTTATTGCATGCTACATGTTTCAACTTTTGGGAAAACCTCCATCAGGCAATTAAAAATAAAAGTACATAAAGAAGGATCATGTAAGTACAGCTCATACAGTGATGCTTTTCAAAAAGCCAGGATCTCAACTTGACAAAAATTGGAGTGTGTGTATGCTTCATCTAGATACTTAGTTGCATCCTATACATATATTTAAATTGTCTTTCTGCTTGTAGTTTTATATTAGATTTCCTGTTGATAGCTGTCCCAAAAGCCATAATATATAGCAAGCAATAAAACTGGAACAAATCAAGTTGTGACTGATGGTCTGTGCTTCCTTGCTACTGATATTTCTAAGTTTGGAATTATAAAAAGGGAGGCACCCAGGTGCAGTTTTTTTTACACGCAGTATTGTGTGTTGTACATGTTGGTGAGTAGTGTGAAGAGTTGTGTTATTTCACTTGTTACCACTCATGCCTGATGTACATGCTGGTATGGTGACCATTTGTGTGTGGATGATGGTGAATGGGGGTGTGTTGACATACGTGTAACTGAACATATGGGTTGGCTGTCACAGCTTGGTAATAATTGCCCCCAAAATTTGCTTTACATTTCAAACAAAAACAACTAAATTCAGAACTTGCATTTTTATTGAGTATGTATTTTCATTTATTACTGTTATTGTTATTACTCTGTATGACTTGTAGGTTGTATAATGTGTAAGTTATGTTGAGTCCATTTTAATATTTTTTGTGAATATAAAATAATAAAAAATGTAAAATGAAAGTAATTGCAAAAACATAAGAACTGTATGAATTTATGTTGCTTATTTCCCTTACTGTATTCAAGTTACATCCATTTTGAAGGCATTTGAAACTATAATGATAGTATGTATGTGCTGATACGGGAGTTCTGGGTTCATATGTGGCATGCTGTGTAGCCTGGCAGATGATTTTTAAGATTTTCCTGATTTACTCAATGGAAATCCTAATGTAGCACCTTGAATTTGACATTGACCACAAACATGGAAACTATGCTTTTAGTCTGGATTTCTCAGTTCCTGGATGGGTTGTCTGCTAAGTGGGCAAGTGGTCACCCATGAAGTATATACACATGTATCTTGAAATTTTGCCACTGTGGTAGATTATAAATTTTGTGGGTTTCTGTAAAATTGAAAATGAGAACACAGTTATGTGTTTGATCAGTAGAATTAGTGACCCAGATTTATTCAGTGTACAAAATAGTAAGTGCTTCAGCTTCTTGTTATTGAAAAATTCTGGAGTGTTGATGGCATGTCTGTGCTGAAAATGACACACACACACATATGCATAAAGGTACTGAATGGGTACCAGAACTCATTAGTAATGTTATGGTTTGTTGATAATTAGATTGTTGAGTAGATGGCATGAACCTCTGTGTCCAGGGAGTGACAGACTTACACTTCTTTTTCTGTTGCAAAACAGTCTGTATTGGGCCTATGCTGTGTCATTGTTGAGGTTTCTAGATTGTGCACAATTTGACTCGCACGCCTGATAGGACTTCTGAATGAGTGATCAGCGTGTCACAGAGGCTGCTACCTCCACAACACATAAAACAGGAGACAAACATCCAAGCCCTCATGGGGATTCGAACCCACGATCTTGAGGGCTTCATATTGAGGGCCATTATCAGTCACTGTGCGATGATAACACTGTGGATGGCCACTGTACAAAGGTTTCCCCATACCATACTGCTAAAAGGTTCATAAGAGTGGTTGATTCATTATAAGGATAGCACATAAACACATGTACATATATATATATATATATATATATTCCATGGATCCGTGTGTCACAAAGATGGTAGGATGTGGAACAAGTGGTATTGTGGTTGTGATCCAATGGTTGAGGTATACTTGGTATTGGGTAACAGTAATGTATGAAAAGTGTTCATTTGGGTATTGTTTCAGATCTCAGTTCTCTTCCACAAGACAGGAAATAACTAAAAGTAAACATAAGTAACGTAAGCGCTGTCACTCTGGTTTCTGTTTCATGGGCTTAAGTACTGTCATTGTTTTGAAGGTGTGTACTTTATGTTGCACAGTGTAACTGATCCAGCAGAATGTATCATTTGTGCAGTACTTTAATGGGTGAAGTGTAATTTTTTTTTTCTTTTTTTCCTTACCCCCTTACAAACCAACAAGGGTTGGGAGCGTGTGGTGTGGGCTTGTGTTGATGTGGTCTGTGGACACCTAATGGGCGAGAAGTTTCGATTCGTGTACTGCAGCACCGAGAAGCAGGAAACACAGAAATCAGAAACTGTTTTGTGATTGTAAACGGAGCATTATGAATTGTAAAGACCTTTTGCTGCAGACACTCAATTTGTTGCGTGTTGTTTGTTGTCTAGTTGCAGCGGTGTATCCAAAAGGGAAAGGTGTTTTAAGAAGAGACCTGCTCTTTTCTGGAGCTTGCACAAGGCATACAGCAACTGGGAACAAATGTATATGAACCAGTTAAATTGCAGTGAAGTCATTTGAGTGCACACCAATGGATGAAAGTAATGATGCCACTCACTGCGCAGTTGATATTTATTGGCGGCCCTGATGGTTTATGAATAACTATAGCTTATGGTGCCTGAAGGACACTGCAGCTGCTGTGGATGTGTTCTTGAACGTAGAGGAAACATTTCTTTGGAAACGGGCAAGTGAAAATGGAGAGGCGTCACAACCGGTGATGACAAATATGTATGGTGGCGAGTCTGCGAGGTAGTTATGCGCATGAACCCTGATAATCTGATGGTGTTTCGTTGCAGTATTCAGTAAGAGGAAATTTGCTGAAAAATAATTGCTGGAGTTGAAAGAAATTGTAGATACTGTGATTTGAGTGTAAGAGCACATTTGACACATGTTCGAAGAGCTGTCGGTACCAACATTTGCTGGAATAAGTGCGTTGGGATGGCTCGGTAGGGGTGCAGTGTTAAGTAGGCTGTTTCATTTGTGAACTGGAGTAGTTTAGGTATTTTTATGACAGCTAAGTGCAAAACTGTTTCACAGTTTATTACCAACTTGTTGCGCAACGTTTTTTATTTGTTATTAATTATTGTTCCGACATGTTTCGGGCAAAATTCATTGCCCTCGTCAGGGAGCTAATAAGTGCATTGACGTGTACAGCTTATGTGGTGACTTATGCAGAAGATTTAGATTATATACGTCCGTGTCTAAATGTAATTAAAATCCTTTAAGTAAATTTACGATTAAATACACTATAAAATTATTTGAATTAGGCGTTGCGAACTGTGTTGTGTCCAGACATCTGCTATTGATATATTTTCAATAGAAATGAGTTACGGAATTAAGCTTCAGGTACTCCGTGTTCATACTATGAATGAATATGTCGGAGCAGTAATTAATAACAAAACATTGTGCAACAAGTTAGTAATAAATATTTTAAAGGCAGGTCTCGTTTTACGCCTGGGTTACGTTCCTGAAAAAGTCGCGCAAATCAAACACAAAATTCCCATTTAAAACTGTGTATTTCCTGGGAGTTATGTGATTGATAGTCACATTCTAGTTAGTGTATAATTATTTCACTAGTGGACATACGGACCTGTCGAGTATATAAGTAATGTATATACTGTACATATACATTTTTGTACAGTATACATACCTTTCTATACAATTATTTATAATGCATAAAAATATAAGAGCCTAACATCTATAGTTTTTTGTACGGTTCATTGCGATAGGATTGCGGTAGTCTTGCTACACAAACACTTTAGCTTCATCACAAACTGTACGTACGTTAATATGAGCGAATCTAACATTATGGCTTATGTCAACAGTTGTTCACCTTTTTCAGGTTGGCGTATTACGTAACGTTATGCATGTCCACGCATTAAGAAACATTTCACACTTTAAAACCAACAAATGCATTAATGTTAAAATTATATTTTTTACATGCAATCCATCAGAACTCCGACATCTTCATCATCTTCAGGGAGTTACTTAACGTCAAATATCACACATAAAAAACATGGTTGGATTATTAAATACATTTAATTTTTTTCATGAAATGTCTGTAGATATTATAAAATTCGTTGTAGCAGTGCAGAACTGATTCGTAAGGTGCGACGGTTTTAGTATTACAGACTTTTACAATAGTGCAAATCAGGAGGATGTCAAGTTTATGTTTTGGCAACTAACACGATGCGATATGTTGAGTTGCGTGATCAGTGCGTAGGGAAATCTGTTAGTTTCCGCAGTGTGTGGAATTGTGTTCTTTTTGTTTGCGTGGAGGAGTTAGAATTAATTGATGCATTCTGTTGAGAAGAAAATGAAAAGCTGCTAACTTGTGTTCAGTGGGGTGACTGTTATTGTATCAGTAGGCGTAGATTTCTGTAAACTTCTATTTCGAAGCCGTGAGTGGTTCTGTGGGGGAGAGATTCAGAAAATTGAAGGACGGATCAGTTTCAAGTGTAAGTTTGAATTGTAGGTTGGTGTGAATAGTTTTAACATAATGTAGGATTTTTGCGGAGGTGATTTTTGTGTGGTCGTAAATTATCAGAATATTGTCGACATAGCAGTTGTAGAAAATAGTGTTGTTAGTCTCTGTAATGTGTTTAATTCTCAGGTTTTCAAAATACAGCGTTATTCGAAATGATTGTTGGGGTTTTAACAACTTGTCATACACAGTACACTTGAGATAGGAGTATGTATGTGATTTGGGCTTTGTATGGGGTTACGTCAAGGATCAGGTTTATGTTCCTCCACTTCCTGCAAGTATCCCGGAACTGAAGGTACGAATCAGAACCGCCATTGAAACCATCACCGCTGACATGCTACAAACAGTTTGGAACGAACTCGATTATCGTGTT
>Ga0209755_10006483_pt1 | contig 12939 bp, 18 predicted proteins | sample TergutCo191P1_FD_187301 | JGI IMG/M metagenome (GOLD analysis project Ga0209755, IMG submission 187301) | Cornitermes sp. P1 segment gut microbial communities from Petit-Saut dam, French Guiana - Co191P1 (SPAdes) (version 2) | ecosystem: Host-associated > Arthropoda: Insects > Digestive system... | reverse complement strand
CGTGAATTAGTTACTTTTGATGATGAGGTGTAGCCCATGACATATGCACTCGACACAAATACCATCATTGCCATACTTGGCAATGATAAAAATGTTGAAAAAAACTGGGAAAACGCCGCCGCTTCTGATAATAGATTCATAATCCCGCCAGTTGTGGATTATGAAATTCAGCGAGGACTACTCTACAAGCCCAGCCCAAGAAAAGAAAAAATCTACTTTTCATTACGCCAGCACTATGGCGTTGGCATAATGACTCCAGAAATGTGGGTTAAATCTTCTCATATCTATGTTGATTTGCGTAAAAATGGCTTTACCGTGGGTGATGATGATATTTTCATTGCGGCGTTTTGCCTGCTAAATGGCTACACGCTGGTTACTCGAAATACTAAGGATTTTGAGAATATAGCGGAGTTACAACAGGTTAATTGGATTGATGGGTAAAATAGAGAATTTATATTTTCGGAGGTAAACATGAAAACTCACAATATACCCCTTGAATCAATCGTGCCCAAGAAAAATGTGAAATCCAAAATTGCAGAGGGCGTTCTTCATGCCCCTGCCGAACAATCACAAATGCACAAAAACTGGCATTATTTCACTATTCCAAGCATATATAAATTGCCTTTCCGTATTGATATGATAGCAGACTTACAATATATTCGTCATAATCAATTGACCTCGCAGTTGGAAGTATATGTTGGGAAAGGAAGGGTTTATTTCAACGGCGGTCACACAAGTTGTGATGATATTTTTACATCTACTAACAAATCAACTACCAGTGACAATAAAGTAGCGAGTTATATTGCCAACAATGAGATTCCTGCAAAAGAATATGTTGATATTTCAGTAAATTTCGACAGTAATATGATGTGGATTAGCGTTGATGGTGAATGTTGCTACGCTTCTGACAAGCTACCCTATATTAAGTTGTTACAGGAAAATACCGTACCTAGTGAACTTGTGGACGGTCTTGGCGTTGCTTTATGTGTAGGCAATGATACCATGATGCGCTTGAAGTCTTTTTCGGTGATTGAATATGAAAATGACCAACCCCAAATTCCCAAAAAACTTTTGAATTTACCTGAACTTTCGGAATTTGAGTTATTTGTAAACGGCTTGCCTTCTATAATTCATGGTAGTGTTCGTCAGTTAGACGAATTTTTATTAAACGACATGAAAAATCTGAAATTTAAGCGGACTATTGATAAAACCAATCATCTGTTTTACACAGCTTCGTGTGGGTTTCAATATACAATCCAAGAATTGGGTGTAGGCAAAAATCACGAAACAAGATGGGTGCAATCTACAAAAAAGCCCGATTTGACCAATGATGTAATACAACGATTGCGCGAAACATCTCCCGAATTAGCTGTGAAGATATTTAGCAAATTGCAAGTGTGTGAACCTTCTCACAAGCCTGTTTGTGCAAGAAGAACCGCGGTTATGTTAAACGGGCAATCGAAAAATGTTTGTATGAGCAAAATACGCCATGAAATGCTTCCCGAAACATTCCATGATGTAAAGAAATATATTGTAGCTGTGAGTGACGTTGTAACAAACACCGTAGTATAAGCATTATCTACAGTCGCAAGCCTTTGCACAAGTTTTCCCTTATATCAAGTCTGCCTGGACAAGCGAGCCTTCAAAAGCGTGCCATGATTTACAGTATAAGCGAAAAAATTATATTATCAGGGGATAGACGATGGAAAAAAATTCATACAATCCGATTGAACAAAGAAAAACTAAGCCTAAAATTGATGATATACTGCCGATATACCTTGGCGATAGTACATTAGAAAAAGCTATGGAGTTCGTTGCTTTTTTAAGGGAAAGCAAAATGAACCCGGGATGGAGGTCGCCTAATTCATGGTGTGCCAGTTGCAAAGGTAAGGTTGTGGTTTATATAAAAATTGTTATGCCGCATATGCAGATTCGGGGTTTGATTCTTGGCAAATTGTATTTTTCGACCATTTTAATTATGAAAACGAGGTATTGTTTAATGAACAAACTAAATTAATCGGAGGGTCAAAGATAAGGTTTTGCGAACGCTGTACGAATTGCAAACATGCCCCGGGGATAAAGGCAACATTGTTTGATAAAGAGCTAGATGATAATATTTGTTGTTACATGTCACTACGCTTTAATGACCCCGATATAGAAGAATTGAACTGTGCAAAAAACTTGGTAATGGGAATCAAAAAAAATATATCTTCAGAACAATGAGGAGGAAACAGGATGCATATAACAATTGAAGAACTAATCAACATAAAATTAAGAGGTGAAGCACAAAAAAATGCCTTGGATTTTATTGCGCATGTAAGGACATATGATGATATTTTTACAATTTCAATGTGTAGTGACAAAAATGATGAGTGGAATGGCTGCGATGTCTCAAACTTGGGGTATATAGTTGCTAATGGTTCAGATGATTTTCCCGGACCGTGGACTATGTGGTTTGGGGTAAGCAATATTGGCGAATATGCGGAAACTCCAATAGACGAGTGCGTCAAGACGTTTGCTTGGAAGCATGTATCACCATGCGGAAATTGCGGCAAAGAATGCGCTCCTGCAACCAACACTAAAGTTTTCGGGAAGGATTTTGAAAATACTTGTCAATCAAATTTGCTTTTGGTAAATCCAAATGAAGAAGCCGTTGAATATATGAAAAAATTAATAGACATAAAGAAAAATGATATTATTAATGGTAAGTAAAACCCATTAATAATCAGTTGCATCAGCACTCTACACAATTTTCCCCTTATATCAAGTCTACTTGCACGGATAAGCCTGTAAATGTGTGCTATGTTTTACGAGACAAGTGAAAAAATTTATGTTAGCGGAGGCGAAATAACATGAAATTAACTGTAGGAATTTCTTTGGACGGTACTGAAAAAAGTTACAAAGCCGTTGAATTGTATAAAGAAGCATTCTGTCTTACATTGGGTTATAATTTATCGTATGAAGACCCTGAAGGTATGCGAAAATGGGGATTGAATATAGGAGATGATTTCATACCACGCAGGGGGTATTTTCACGCAGATTTGGTACACCACGGTGAAAACATACTATCAGTCAGTGCTGAGGGTGACAGCATCATCCCTCAAAGCGGTGAATTTATTAGGCTGCAAATGCAAATGGGTAGCGAAGAAGCGGTAAAAAAAGCGGTTTCCGTTTTAAGCGGGGGGACAGTAACCCCGCATGACCACGGATTCAATCCATGTGCTGCCAATGTGACAGACCCTTTCAACGTGAATTGGTTTATATGTGTATAATAACATTATCATTTGCACAATTTGTGTTACCAACAAAATTACAATTACCATAGGAGAATAAAAAATGATCCGATACGAAACATCGTGTCCTGTAGACCCGAAGCAAATAGTGAGCCTAAGAAATTCTGTAGGTTGGAACGGAACGATTGAATGGTATGAAAAATCACTAAAAAATTCGTACTTTTATTTATGTTGCTTTAATGGTGACGATTTAATAGGATTTTTGGATGTCGTCAGCAACGGTGTTACAGATTCATATATTCAAGATGTTATTGTATCCCCCAAATTTCAAGGTCAGGGAATTGGGACTCAGATGATGGAAATGGCAATCAATAAATTGAAAGAAGATAAGATATATGCCATATCAGTTTTGTTTGATGAAGAGCTAATTGAATTTTATAAAAAATTCGGATTCCATATAATGATGGCGGGGCAAATGGAAACATATAAATCTAAATGAATTATGATGACATCTACTCTTCCGTCCGTTTCTCTGCCTGCAACTCTTCCAAAGTTTTCACAATACCCCGGCCATATTTCAATTGCAATTTTAGCATAGCATCGCCAACTTTATCCTGCTTTATGGAAGAATTGTTTTCCGAGGTATCAAACAGCGATAACTGCGCATTCAAAGTGTCCGTTAGCCCGCTCACGGATATGCCTATAAGACGCACGGCGCGCTTTTCGATTTTGTCCAATAATGCAACGGCGATGTTGTAAATATCGCGGGTTCGGTTTGTTGCGTCGCCGGTTTTGGCACGAGTGACAGATTGCATATTGGCGTTTGCATACGTGGCCTTCACCGTAACCGTGCAACAGTAAATGCCCTGTACGCGCAGCTCGAAACTTAACCTGCGCGCAATAAGCAGCAGCACGTCTTGCAAGTAATCAAAATCCGTAATATCTGTCTGGAATGTATGCTCTTTTCCAATAGATTTTTGTTCGGCATATGGCTCAACCTTGCGGTCATCTATGCCATCCGCAAGGTCTACAATTTGTCTGCCATGCTTGCCAAACATTTTAGCAACAACATCACGGTTTTCATGAATATGGCGCACAGTTGTAATACCAAACCTGGCAAGTTCCGCAGCGGTTTTAGCACCTACCCCGTATATAACGCGAACATTTCTGTCTGCGATAAGGTCTATCAAATCTGCCGGTGTGGGAATTTTAAAAAACCCGTCCGGCTTATCTTCCTCACTGGCCAATTTTGCCGACATCATCGAATAGCCAATCCCCACAGAGCATGTCAAACCAACTTCCGCGACTGTCCTGCGTTTTATTTCGTAGGCAACCGCGTCTGCACCGCCAAACAAATGCGCCGACCCAGTAATGTCAAGAAAGCCCTCGTCAAGGGAAATATACTCACAAATATCTGTATAGTCATCCCATATTTTGCGAATTTGCTGCGAAGCTTCATAGTATTTTCGGCCATTTGGGTTTAGATAAACCCCATGCGGACAACGCCGATACGCCTCGCTAATTGGCATTGCGGAACGTACGCCAAACCTCCGTGCTTCGTAGCTGCATGTTGCCACAACTCCACGCTGGCCCGGCAATGCGCCAATTATAACCGGCTTACCGGCAAGCTCTGGGTTATCCCGTACTTCTACCGCCGCAAAAAACGCGTCCATATCTATATGAATTATTTGCATCTCACTCACCACATCTATTTTACCTCATATAAAGGAGATTTTCCATGTTCGAAATTGGCACAATAGTAAAACCACAGGGCATACGAGGCGAGTTGCGCGTATTCCCAACAACAGACGACCCGGCACGTTTTAGCTTGCTTATAGGCGAGGAAGTCATTTTGCGCAATTCCAAAAATGTCGAGACATCTTACAAGTTACTGCAAGCCCGCCCGCACAAGGGCCTGGTAATTATAAAACTAGACGGCGTAAACGACCGCAATATGGCAGAAACTTTGGTACGTAATATCATTATTATACCAGATGAAAAAGCCATCCCATTAGAAGACGGCGAATACTTTGTACGCGACCTTATAGGGCTGGATGTTGTGACCGAAACCGGCGAACATGTTGGCAAGCTAAGCAAAGTGCTAAACACCAATGCCAACGATGTTTATGTAATTGATCCGGCAGAAGGCGATTCATTTATGATTCCCGCAATCAAAAATGTAGTGCTTAATGTATCTTTACAAGACAAAACAATGGTAGTCCGCTTGATGGACGGTTTAAGGGAACTAAAAATATGACATTCCACATATTAACCCTGTTTCCGGAAATGATAACGGAAGCCACAAGCCACAGCATATTAGGGCGCGCCATTCGCAATGGTGCCCTACAAGTTAACCCCGTAAATATTCGCGATTTTGCTATAAATAAACATGGACAAGTTGACGATTCGCCATATGGGGGCGGGGCTGGTATGGTTATGATGGCACCACCTATCTATGATGCATACAGGCATTTGCAAAGTAGTGCCCCAGTCATTTACCTTTCGCCCCAGGGTAAAGTTTTGACGCAGGCAAAAGCGCAGGAGCTATCAACGCTGAATGAAATAATTTTGCTGTGCGGCCACTACGAAGGCGTAGATGAGCGTATAATAGAAGAAATTGTAACAGAGGAAGTTTCTATTGGTGATTATGTGCTTACAGGTGGCGAGCCGGCTGCATTAGTTTTAATCGACGCTGTTGCACGCCTTGTGCCTGGCGTACTTGGCAAAGAAGAATCTCATCAAGACGAAAGCTTTTCTGCAAGTGGTAAACTGTTAGAATACCCGCACTACACCCGCCCGCCAGACTTTATGGGACGAAAAGTGCCGGACGTACTTTTGTCCGGGCACCATGGCCAAATAGAAAACTGGCGGCGCAGTCAAGCAGTAGAGCGCACAAAAATAAAACGACCAGAATTACTTAAGGAGGAAAACAAATGCAACTAAAAGAAAACTGGCGGCGTATCCCGCTAATTGGGTATTACGATAACCGTACACCTAAAAACAACCCACACAAAGGATGGTACTTGCATTATTACGACAATGGCTTGCAGGTATACCACGACAAGCAAAACCCGGATGATTATCTGCTGGACTTCCCCAACTTTAACCATGTGTATCTGCGCTTGGGCTGGGCATATCTGGAGCCGGAAGAAGGCAAGTACAATTGGGACTTGTTAGACGATGTAATCAAACGCTGGTGGGCGCACGACAGACGGGCGGCATTTCGTATCTGCACCAAAGAGACCGGGCCAGATCAAGCGTATATGGTCCCCAAATGGGTGATAGATGCCGGTTGTAAAGGCGAAATGACCGGCTTTGGCGACGGACCAAAAACAAATTTCGAACCGGATTATGGCGACCCAGTTTTTCTTGAAAAATTTAATAATTTCATGAAAGCGCTTGGCGACCGCTATGATGGCGCGCCGTTTTTGGAATATATCGACATAGGCTCTATGGGCGAATGGGGCGAGTGCCATACCGAAGGCACCACAGAACGCGCCTGGCCCGTAGAAGTAATGAAAGAACACATTGACATGCACACGCGCCATTTCAAAAAAACTCCGGTATTATACAATTATGATATGTCTGCACTGCGCCGCACATATGACGGTACAGAAGAGGAATTGCTAAACTACGCCGTACAAAAAGGCTGCGGGGTTAGAGCCGACTCTTGCTGTGTAAACTTTTATGAAGACCGCTATGGTGTATCGTCTATGCACGAGCCGGAAACCTTCCAGCCATTTTACAATATCGGGCCAATGGATTTGGAATTTGGCCACTATGGCGGCATTAAAAATCAAGAAGCATGGGGCGACGGCTTCCCGGGCATTGCATCCGCATACGAGACATACGCCACATTTGCAGGCTTCCACGGCTACGCACGTGAATTTTTGGCAGACCATCCGGCATACACTCTTAAACTTGGGCATCTTTTAGGCTATTGGTACTTCCCTAAAACGGCGTACTTGCCAACAAAGGTACGTGCCGGGCAGCGTGTATCTATGGGCATTAGCTGGGAAAACCGCGGCGTATCGCCATGCTTCTATAAATACGAATTGTATGCAAAACTACGCAACAAAAAAAGTGGTGAAATTGCACTGCTTCACTTGGAAGAATGTAGCAACCGCAACTGGGAACCCAAATTGGTTTATGACGAAATTTACTCTATTCGTCCACCGGCAAATTTAAGCCCAGGCGAATACGATTTGGCCATAGGCCTATTCGAACCAAACCCAGAAAACCCAAAGATTCCATCCGGATATACCGCACCTAAGCCATATCCGTTCCCCGGACGGCCAATTGGTATTGGGCTACAGGAATCCCTCCGCGACGAAGACGGATTTTACCGCATAGGTACTGTGGAAATTTCGCCGTTCGAAAATATCCCATACGAAGGCGTTGTAAACGTGGAATCACTTTGGCCTGGGCACCCTAAAAGCCAGGGCTAAGAGGTTATCCGCCTATACGCATTGTCCAAAAGTGTTTTTACAAATTCCGGATTAGCAGTAATCGTGCCGCGTATAACACCAAGCCAGTATGCTTTGTCGCCCAAAACCCCCACAGAAAACGCGTTTTCTACCGTTATTTCTTCCGGTGTTCTTGTATCTTCGGGTGGTGGAGCTGGCGGGGTTTCCAACTCTTTAATATAATCCCCTACTTTGCTAATGAATGTATTCCAACTATACGGGCGGTTTGCACGTAACTGTTCCGGGCAGTTTTTACCGGACCAAAAATTGTGCTGCACAATATTCTTTATTGCAATATTGTGCCGCTTACATAAAATTGCGCACAGCCTGGCTGCGTTTTCTGTTGCAAGTAGCAAATTACCGTCACTGTTTTGACAAATTTCTATGCCAATACTTTGTTTGTTGCCTGGGCCGCTACCGTCGCCGGCATGATACGCTGTCTCATTGTCAGGCAAATGCTGATACGCACCAGCATCATCCACCGTATAATGCCAGCTTACAGGCAAAGATGCAGCGGTATCGCCCTTCAAATAAGCCGCATGCGCCCGCGCATTAGACCCTTTGGAAGAATTGCCGGTGTTGTGTATGGTTATAAAATTCATGGGATTGCTAAGCCCCGGACGGTTTTTACGCCCTTTGGGGATGAATTCTTGTACTATTGTCATGATAGTTACTCCTTTTAAGTGGGGCTTTGCCCCTGCGGCGACGCGCTTAATATGCTATATAGTATGCAAAAGAAGGCCAAGCTGTGTATTTGTAATTTTTTGACTTTATGTTTTCCATGTGATATGATAACCTTTAATCATTTAGAAAGGGGCAAGTGCTGTGAGCAATTTCTTATTTGTCAATAATTTCAATTATGATGCTAAGTCTGCGAACCCGTTTGGTCACAGGCTTAGTCGCTTTGCTTTTTATAAATGATAGAAATCTCATATTATAAAATTAACAAGCGGCTAAGGTAAATTTAAACCTTAGCCGCTTTTATTTTTAACGTGGCTTATAGGAGGAAAATTATGTCTGAAGAAATCAAAAACTACTATGCAAACTATGACGAAGCAGGACGCTTATTCCGGGACAACGCCCACAAACCGGAATACTTGACCACCATCCGCTACTTCGACCGCTTATTTGAACCAAACAGTAAAATTCTTGATGCCTGTGCCGGAGCGGGAAGGTACTCGTTTTACCTTGCAGACAAAGGACATTACGTGACAGCTTGCGACCTGTCCGAGCACCATGTAAATATCATAAAATCTAGCCCAAATGCTAAAAAGCTGGCCGACATAAGAGCTTGCAATGTTATGGATTTATCAGAGTTTGAGGATAGCAGCTTTGATGTCGTGTTATGTATGGGCGCACTATACCATTATCGTAAAAACGAAGATAAGCAGCAAGCCATTTCTGAGTGTGTTAGAGTGTGCAAACCGGGCGGTATCATGGCACTTGCATATTTAACAGAAATAGGCTGTGTGTACATGGAGTTAAGCGAAGATGCGAGAAATATTGATGAATTACTCAAATATAGAAGCGGCGAGCTTGAAAGCATTTTCGTAGCTACGACCCCTTCAACAATAGAAAATATCGCAATAACGTGCGGACTGGAGAAAGCCCATAGTATCGGTACCGACGGTATGGTTTATGCCGCCATCCATAAGCTTAACAATGCAAGTGATGAAAATTTCGATAAATATATGGAGTTTCACTACTCAATATGTGAAGAACCGGATGTGGTGGGCGCAACCCTGCACGGTCTTTGGTTTGGGAGGAGAATGTAATGGACGAGACAACAAAAGTTATTCAGGATTATTACGATACCGCTGTTGAGGGTGAATGGAGTCGAATTGCAAACCGCCCAGAATTTTTTTTAACTTGCCGCATGCTTGACCGATACATAAAACCGGGTGATACGGTTTTAGACATTGGCGGCGGGCCGGGGCGATATTCACTATATCTTGCGGAAAAAGGCTGCAATGTAACCCTATTCGATTTATCTACAGAGAACACTAAATTTGCATTGGAGCAAGCCGCCAAGCAGGGGCTTTCAATACAAGCTGTATCGGGGGACGCGCGTGAGGTTGACAAATTGGTTAATGGGCAATTCGATTATGTTTTACTCATGGGGCCCTTGTATCACTTATTAGATGAATCTGAACGAATAAAAGCGGTAGATTTAGCGTTGAAAATGCTTGCCCCGGGCGGAGTTATTTTCGTTTCATTTATCAGCATGATGGGCGGAATAATTTACGGAATGAAAGACGCGCCGCAAATCTTAGCGTCAACCGACCATTTTGAAAAATCATTTGTGCAAAATTTTATCGCCAGGAAGAGCAATGCAGGCATGGCTTTTACAAACGCGTTCTTTATTGAACAAAGCGAAATTCTATCGTTTATGGCGCAATTCCCACTTGAAAAATTGCACCTTTTCGGACAAGAAGGACTTATGTCTCCTTGTGAGGGAAATATTATGTCGCAGCCAAAAGAGATAATCAATTTATGGCTCAACTTATGCGAAAAAATTTGGGAGCGCGAGGAATTGCTCAGTTGGTCAGAACACTTGATGTATGTTGGGAGGAAAACATAATGGCAACTGAGAAAAATATTTATCGTGAATCTGCAAAAATATATGACATCATATATGGAGTCAATCAACCCATGCCAGATATTCCGTTTTACTATGATTATGCAAAACAGCAATGTGGCGAGAACGGCGAAACAGGCGAAATTCTTGAGCTTGGCTGCGGAACGGGGCGTGTGGCCTTGACTTTAGCACAGGAAGGGTTTCGCATTACCGGGCTGGATTTATCCAAACAGATGTTGGATATTTTCAAAGAAAAAGTAGCAAATGAAGCGAAAAATGAACCTGAACTTACTGACCGTGTGAAAATTATCCATTGCAACATGGCGGATTTCTCTATCAGGCAAAAATTTGCTCTCATCACCGCCCCATTCCGCGCTTTCCAAGTTGTAACGGCACAAAAAGATATCGAAAACACTCTATCCTGTGTGTGAACATTTAACGGATGACGGTGTTTTTATCGTGAATGTTTTTAACCCTTATGCAAATCCGCTTGACCAAAGCTGGTGTCGTGCCGAAGAGTTTATAGGCGAAATAATTGACAAGCGCACAGGCATCCGCATAGCGCAATATGAATGCCGCGAAAAAATTGACCCGGCAAATCAAATCATATACCCTTACCTTGCGTATGACGTAGTGTATCCGGATGGGCGCACCGAGCGGCTTGTCGAAAATCTGCAAATGAAATACTACTACAGCCATCAACTTCGAGCTGAAGTAGAAAAAGCAGGGCTTGTAGTTGTGGATGAATTTTCTTGGTACGATAAATCTCCGCCCGGCGGCAGGGAAATTATTCTGGTGTGTAAAAGATGAATTTTATAAGAGGGCGTTTGAATGGTGAGATTGATACAATCCCACTATAGGCTAATTAAGGCTCTCTGTAATTGTATCAAAGTCAACGTCAAAAAGGTGGTTTTTACTACAACTACGATACAATAGCACGTTAGTAAAGCGGAGCGGTTTAAGGGTGCAGAATACGCCATTTTGCACCAAAAAAGAAGCCCACTAGAGGCTTCTCTTGCTTTACATCTGCGCTTTATTTGCATCTATTGCTTCCCGGTAATTTTGAGCATCAGCCAGAAAAATATCTAGGGGTGTATCATTGAAAAGCCCCTGCCTCCATTGTGTATAATCAAAGGTTTCGCGGCGCACTAATACAATGAAACGCTCTGCTTCAACAAGCCCAAGTTGTTCTGCAAGTATCCGCATTCCTTTATCTTTTAAAACTGTATTGTTATGCATCTAGGTACCTCCTTACAAAATCAATTGAGTTAATAACGGGAATTTCAGCTACTTGTTTGTTTAATATTTTTTTTATCCGTAGTTAAAAAATAATCTGCGCCAAGATAAATTGCACAAGCTATGTGTGAAGCATCCATCTGGCGCAACCCGAGTAGCATCAACTGTTCCGCCTTTGAGGATATTTCATTTGATAGGCTACAATCATCATATGCGAGAATTTTCCACGCCGCAATTCTATTGCGAACCTCATCAAATGGGTTCATACCATTTTCATAATCCAATACAAAAGACCAGCATAGTTGAAGTTCACCCTGTCTGACTAAATCTTGCACATAAAGCTTTGCTTCGGTTTCCATAAATACAATCAGAGACGCCTGGTCGTCAAACGGTCTGTTGAAACAACAGTTGTCTAAATATACTTTCATTGGCTACCCCTTTGCTTTAAACAAGCAAGCCCACATGAACTGTAAGCCTTGAATTGTATCAGGAACATGGTTTTTATATTTTCTAATTTCAATCACATCAAAATTTGGCGAAAATAATTCTTCAATCCGTTCTTTTGTAAAAGCCACGCCTGCACTAAACTTTTGTTTATAAAATGTCCAATCATCGACTTCATCTGCGCAATTTTCGCCCCATGCGAAACAAGTTAGCCCAAAATATCCACCAGGTTTCAGTATTGTCTGTAATAACTCAATATATGTTAAACGTCTATGTGGTGATAAATGGTGAAGCAGACCAGAATCATATATAAAATCGTATTGTCCGCATATCTTATCTTTAAGAATATCCTGACATCGAAAGTCGATATTTACCCCAGTAGCACTTGCTATGTCCTTTGCATTTTCTATGGCGACAGGCGAAATATCAAGTGCCGTAACAGATATACCCTGTTTTGCCATGTAGATTGCGTTTCTACCTTCACCACATCCGAGTTCGATTGCGGTTTTAATGGGTAAAGGCTTTGCCAAAAGCCCAACAATATTTTCATCCGGCATTGTATTTTGAGTAATAAATGGGGCTTGGAATTTGCGCTCTCCATAAAATTCATCCCATGCTACACTTGCAACCTTACCATCTAAAAAATCCATTAGGTCATTATAATTATTGATAACTGGTTTCACTGTTGACCTCCCAAATGTGATGATTTGCTTCCAAAATAAAGTATAGCATAATAAATCACTATATTAAAGGAAATAACGCCTAAAGACATGGAAAATGGCGAGACTAAAAACAATTGATACATGAATCCAGGAAACGTGTTTACGTTGCGAGTATCATGCAGACATAATATTAAATGACTATCTAATTAGCTCATGAAATGTAATTTTGCGGGAAGAAGCGCAGGCATTAACAAGGCGAGAAAAGATACCCGATGTGAACCAACGGCGATTAAAACGATAACAAAACTCATCTAAATATC
>Ga0209755_10006482_pt1 | contig 12940 bp, 10 predicted proteins | sample TergutCo191P1_FD_187301 | JGI IMG/M metagenome (GOLD analysis project Ga0209755, IMG submission 187301) | Cornitermes sp. P1 segment gut microbial communities from Petit-Saut dam, French Guiana - Co191P1 (SPAdes) (version 2) | ecosystem: Host-associated > Arthropoda: Insects > Digestive system... | reverse complement strand
TATTCAAAACAAATGGAAGATTTCCTTTCGTCTAACCCCGGCTTAAAATCGCGTTTTTCCGATTATATCAATTTTGACGATTATACTCCCGAAGAAATGTACAATATCTTCGCGGGTATGAGTAAAAAGAAAAATCTTATTTTCGCTGACGGATTTGAAGCGGCGCTTCGGAACAAATTAAAAATGATCTACACGTCAAGAACAAAGGATTTCGCCAACGCCCGCACAGTGAGGCAGTTGTTTGACAAAATACGCGAGAACACATCAACAAGAGTGATGGCTTTAAAAGCGCAGGGAGTTGCGGAAGAAGAACTTAAACAGGAAATTTTTATAATGAAACCTGTTGACATCGATCCTTCGGAAAAAATTGTAACGATTGATGAAGCTCTTAAAGACCTCAATGAACTTGTCGGGCTTAAATCGGTAAAAGATACGGTAGTAAAAATCGCCAACACTTTGAAAGCGCAAAAACTTATGGGTGAGACAGAGCTGTTGTCCAAGCACTTTGTTTTTTACGGAAACCCCGGCACAGGAAAAACAACTGTCGCCCGCATTATGGGTGAAGTTTTTAAGGCGGTCGGGCTCTTACCCACCAACAAAGTTATTGAAACAGACAGGAGCAAAATGATTGCTTCTTATGTGGGACACACAGCGCCTCTTGTCAACAAACAGTGCGATCTCGCGATGGGCGGCATTCTTTTTGTTGATGAAGCGTACTCTTTAAAACAGGGGCCGTCTGATAACTTTGGGCAGGAAGCGGTTGACGCTCTTCTTAAGAGAATGGAAGACGACAGAGGAAAATTCGTCGTTATTGCCGCTGGCTACACAAGAGAAATGGATGAGTTTCTTTCGTCTAACTCCGGCTTTAAATCACGTTTTTCTGATTACCTCACCTTTGATGATTATAACCCCGACGAAATGTACAATATCTTTTTCAATATGTGCAAAAAGAGAAAATACGAATTTGCCGCCGGATTTGAGGATGCTCTGAAAGACAGGCTTCAGAAAATATTCGCGTCACGGACAGCTTCATTTGCCAACGCCCGCACAGTCAGGCAGTTGTTTGACAAAACAAAAGAGAATATGGCTAACAGGGTTATAACACTGCAGGAACAGGGAATGGCGGATGAGGATCTTAAGAGAGAGGTCTTAATCATGCAGGTTGATGACCTTGATATGAGTATTAGTTAAGTTAATGGAGTTAGTATGAGTGGTATTAAATGTCCGATAAAAACATGCGGTCAGGATATTGACGCGGATTCTCTTTATTGCGATCAATGCGGAGCGCAGCTTTTAGTCTGCACTGTGTGCGGAAGACTTGGAACGGGGAAACGCTGTATTTTCGACGGAAAGGAAATGGCAGTCAAGTCAGGCTCTGCGCCCGCGGCTTCGTCCACAGTTTCGATTCCTACGACAGCCTCGCTTAACCCAATGCCTGCGCCTACCGCGACAGCTCCTGCTGCACCTGCAACCATGGCTGCTCCGGCTTCCGGGGCTGCCGCAGGAACAAAAATCAAACTAACAGCGCAAAGTCAGGGTATTGCTATTGAAGCAAACGCCGGTGATATTCTTGGGCGGACAAAGGGAAATTTTGCTTCCATATTGGGACGCTTGCCGCAGGTTTCCGGTTCTCATTGTCAGGTGTTATTGTCAGGCGGCGCGTGGAGCATTATGGATTTAGGTTCTACAAACGGCACATTTTACAATGGCGCGAAACTTTCGCCTAACTCACCCGTTCAGGTTCAGAATAACGGAAAAGTAAAAATAGCGGATATCGAATTTATTGTTTCCTTTGAAACAGCGGCAGCAGGGACACAGCGAATATGATAATGACTCTTTCTGTCAGCGCGGTTTGCGACATCGGATGCGTAAAGCCCGATAACGAAGACATGATCCTCCTCAATGATTTGATGTTCCGCGATGATAAGAAAAAAGTTGATTTTAACAATACTTCAAGAGTGGTAATTGCTGTCGCTGACGGCGTTGGCGGCCTCAACAAGGGCGAGGTCGCAAGCGAACAGGTTCTTACCGCTCTTAGCGAAACTCTTAAAAAAATTCCCGATGATTTATCAAATGAAGAATTGCAATTAGTTTTGGAAACTTTTACGGCGGATACCCATGCGGGTCTTTCCAAAGACATGGGAAGCACTCTTGTTGGGTTATTTTTTTACCGTGACAAATTATTTCGCTTTCATGCCGGTGATTCCAGGATTTACAGACTGAGGCGCGGAGAGCTGGAGCGCCTGACAGTCGATCATTCTTTGTGTGAATCAGGCGGACAAAAAAACGCGCCGTCAAATATTATTACAAACTCAATCGGCGGCGGCACATCGGCGTTTATTGAATTCGCGGAAATTGAATTTCCTTTTTATAATAACGACATCTATCTGCTGTCATCGGACGGAATGCATGATCTTGTTCCGTTTAATGAAATAGCCTCCGTTTTGGAGAAGCCGAATCCGGCGGAAAAACTTACCGATATATCTAAAAAATACGGCGGTAAAGATAATATTTCTGTTATAATAGTCAATATTAAAACTAAATAGAGGAGAAAAAAATGGGTTGGTATAAATGCTCACGCTGCGGGCATACGTTTAATTCAGGTTTTTTTAAGAATTATAGCTGTACGAAATGCTATGGGTTTACTTTGGGACTTGGCGGTTTAATAAAAACAGTTGTAATTACGGCGGCTATTATAGCCGGAGTAATGTTTATTTTAAATAAAGCAATTAAACCTATCGGTGAAAAAGTAACAACTACCGCTCTTGCCGCGCTTGATACAACAATGCTTTTTTCTTACTCAAAAGACGCGTATCTGGAAGGTCTTATCAGAGGCAGGCTGGATGAAAAGTTTTATACAATCCATAAAACGGAAAGACCGTACTACTCAGCGATGCTTGCCCACGCAAGGGTTGAAACCGCGGAGCCGGTCGGAGTATTGCCCGCAGGCGTGGTTGTGGAACTGCGAAGCGCGGTAAGAAGGGGTGAACATGTATGGATACCGGCATCCTTCTACGTGGGAAAAAAATTAGAACACGCGTTTGTTCTTTTTCCGCGGGAATGGGAAGAAGCTGTTCGTGTCTTTGAATGGGATCCCGCCGTTCTCAAAATAAAAGCGGAATATGAAAAAGTTATTCGGGCTAATTTTAAGCTTATGGAAGTGAAGGCGTCCGAGGAAAAAGAATATCAGGAAAAATATAATGATTACTTTAAGGTCAGGGAGATAGTCAGGGAGGTAAAAGAAGAAAAAATATTTTTTTACGCTCCAAAAACCGATAAAGCGAAAATTGATAAAGTCTACGCGTATTACCTTAATCCCGGTAATATCAGCATGGTAATAATGCAAACTGACAAGGGATGGGAGCGCCCAGCGCTTGTTATTAACGAACCGGAGGGAGAAGAATGAGCACACAAAGAATAGATGACAATCAGGATGATAATCAGGGAACACAAAGGATTGATGATAATCAGAATGACAGTCAGGGAACGCAGAGAATAGATAGTAGTCAGGATGATAATCAGGGCACGCAGAGGATTGATAACAATCAGGGAACACAAAGGATCGATAACAGTCAGTCGTCAGCGCCCAAAGTTGATACCATTTTATCTACGGCAGCTCCCGCGGTAGTTCAATCACATTCAGCCGCGCAGGGTGCAGTTGTTGACGGAAATAAAACAGGCGAAGTTTTTTCTACAGGGCAGGTTGTCGATTTAAACGGCGTAAATTATTTTGTTGAGGAAATGATCAGCATGAATTCCGGCGAGGCTGTTATATACAGGGTAAGCAAGGAAGGAAAGGATTATGTTCTTAAACATTACAAATTAGGTTACGATCTTCCCGATGCTGTTTTAACAAAACTTAAAAATAATCCCAAAGATAAACTTGTCGCGTTATACGATTTTGGCCGTCACAATCAGCAGAATTTTGAAGTTATGGAATACGCGCAGGGCGGAAATCTTGCCGAATATGTAAAAGAAAAAGGCGCGGTTAAAGATGTTGAAAAATTGAAAAATATTGTAGGACAGCTAAACGAAGGATTGCAGCAGCTTCACGCGGATTATAAAATTATTTATCAGGATTTGAAACCGGATAATATTTATTTCAGGGATAAGGCGAAAACTTCTGTTATACTTGCCGACTTTGGAATTTCCAGCGTTATGCAGCCCGGCAAAAATGAAGCGGAAGTCCGCGCCAACGCCACAAAAGAATACGCCGCCCCCGAACTTGCCCGTGTTGGAAATAATACACAGGTGTTAGTCGATCCGTCAGTAGACTATTTCGCGCTTGGTATTACTATGCTGTATCTTTGGATCGGTGACAATCCGTTTCATGGAATAACCGAAGCTACCCGCGCCCGTCAAATATTGAATAAAGAATTTGTTTTTCCCGATGATTTGCCTTCCGAATGTAAGATCCTCGTTCAAGGCTTGATCAATCCAATCGCGAAAGAACGCTGGGGGAATCAATATGTAAAAAAATGGCTGTCCGGCGCTTCCCTTCAGAGTGATTACCAAAAATCAATTATCAGTTACGAAAGGAAAAATTTTGACGAGAAATCTTCGTACGCGTCTCCTGCAGAGCTTGCCGACCTCATGGAACAAGATCCGGATCGCGGCTCCAGATATCTCTTCAGCGGCGCGATAACGCAATGGCTTGTTGCCGCAAATGATGAATATAATAAAATAAAAATCGACGAAATACTCGATATAGTTTCATCCGATGAAACTCAAAAAAAGTCGGCGTTGTTTGCCGCTGTTTACGCGTTAAACCCCGACAAACCGTTTATTTCCAAAGCGGGGACAAAGTGCGAAAGTTATCCTGAAATTGCCGACGCGTTGCTGAATGAATCCGCTCATTACATGAAAGCATTAAAAAACAAGAATGATTTCTTCTATCTTTATATTCTCGCTACTCAGGGAATCAACGGACCTGTAATTGTGCAGAATTATCACAAATATTTTTCAGAGTATTCTCCCAAACGGGCTCTGACGCTTATTTATTTTAATTTGCAGGATGATGACGGAAAAAGCATCAATATAGGCTCAAAAACATATTATTCACCTGATGAAATCGCCGAAGAGACAGATTCAAATCAGATCGCTCTTTTTAAAAAAGCTGTACAGGAAAAAGATTCCTTGCTTCTTGTTTGGCTGTCCGCCTGTTACGGCGACTACTTTGAATCAACCGATGATTTTAAAGCGCTTTCAGCGTCCAATAAATTTATGCTCCTTGGTAAATTTCCGTTTCTCTCTTATAAAGAACTCATACCTGACTGGAAAAATACCGCGTTAGACGATCTTCAAAAATTGATTTATAACAATTCAGGGCGCAAAGATCTTTTTGAAGCATACCAGAAACAGGAACTGCCGTTCACCGGAAAATTCAGCAATAAAGATTGGAAGCCTGCCGCGATTGAATTCCTTGCGGAATGTTTTAATGATATTGTGAATGATTCAAACGCAGGTTGCGATCTTATTCGTTTTCTTAGTGCTCAAGGCGCCGGTATTAACGAGCCGTCCGGCAATGGATCGTATCCGCTTACAACGGCAATTTATAAAAGAAATGTTCCTGTTGTTAAAACGCTTCTTGAACTTGGCGCAAATCCGGATAATGTCAGTAATTACGCTCCGATAATGTGGGCGCTGCTACCGAAGGACTCCAATGAGAAAGAAAATGACAGAATTCAAATTGCGGAACTTCTTTTAGACTATAAAGCAAATGTTAATGTGGAAGGTCAGGGTATAACACCGCTTATGCAGGCCATGTCTTTTGCTTCATCCAAAAAAATAAATTTAATCAACCGCATTATTTCAGCCGGGGCTGATGTTAAAAAACGCGACAGTGACGGCGTTAATTATCTGGGGTACGCTGTTGTTAATTACAGCAAAAGAAGCAATGATCAGGAAAGAAAAGATGATTTACAGGTTATTCAGAAACTGATACAAAACGGAGTTAAAACAGATTCGCTTAATAACAGGGGTTATTGGTCGCCGTTAATGCGCGCAGCGGATTTGAATTGTTATGACGCGGCTCTGCAGCTTGTTTCGGGCGGCGCTAAAGTTGAGTTTGCCGATGTTGACGGCGATACCGCGTTTGTTTACGCAAGAAAAAAGAATCTCTCCGGTAATATTACCGCTCTTCTTGATCCGGGATCAAAACTCGCTTTAAGGGATATTTTATTATCAATCGCGAAAGTAGCAATTCAGGTTTTTGCGATATTGTGGGTGTTCCTGTCGATGGATGGCCTTGCGAGAGTTGTTTCATCGTTTAATTTAAGCCACCCCGTATTGATTGGCGCTTCAATAGTTATGGCGCATCTATTAACCGCTTATATCGGAATTATGTTTTGCGGCGTAAAAGGTTATTGGGAAAGGTTATGCGGCACATTTAGCCGTCTTACGCACAGTCTTTTTTATGTTTTATTAATTCCGATAGTATTCCCGCTTGTTGTAGCACTGTTCCAGTTCCTGACGCGGTTCCTTCCTGAAAACATTAATACAATACTTTCCTACCCCGATCAGCTTATTACAAAACAAGGAACAAGCGCAGGGATGTTTTTTGTTTACCTGGGCTGTATGGCCATCTGGGTCGGCGGTATAATTGCTTTTTCGATTGCCACAAGAAGGTTTCAAAGAATAATGAATAATTACAAAGACAATAGATAAACGAACACAGGAGGAGAGATTCCATGAAGACTGCAGTATTTTTATTAATGTTTTTTTTAATGTTTTCATTTTCGGTTTTCGGCGATATTTCTGAAGTTAAAACAGATCCTGTTACATGGGAAACTTTTAACATGCTGACTTATCTTCGGAATTCACAGGCTGATATCAGCGAATTAAAATTCTATCTTTCCGATCCATTCAACATTTTTATACTGGATGATAATAACGAGATGCCCGGCCTTACAATCTCTGAAGGCGCTCTCGCGCTTTCAGAGAAGGGGAAGTCTTCGGTTATTTTAATAAGAAATGATGTTGAAGGAAGGATGATTACTTTCCCCGAACATGGCAGTGATATTATCGAACTTGTTTTTTTAATAGACAATAAATTATTGATGTTAAAATTCAAAAGAAACGCCGAGAAAAATAATTTTGTTGTTTTTTACGCCGTGATTAATACAAGAGAATATAATCTTCGTTCTAATGTAAATCTTCCTCATCTTCTTATAAAATCCGATCTGGATACAAATACAAGAGATATATATACTTTTTTTTCCTCGAATAAAAATCAAACTCAACCTTATGATCAGAATCAATGCGGAAAAATATCAAGAAATATTTTAAATTCCGGATCGATCAATCCTGCGGATGCTGTGGCATATATTATTTCTCAAAATCCAAACGCGGGATACATTGCCGAAAAACTTATTAATACTTATGTAAGCGAAGCGAAGATCGAAGGAATTAATTATGATATAGCAATCGCCCAAATGCTGTACGCGACTGATTTTTTAAGAAACGAGCGGCGGGTTACAGCTCATAACTACGCAGGCTTTGCCGGCACAAATTCCTGGTTTGGCAGTTTCAATAACATGATTGAAGGAGTCCGCGCGCATATCCAGCATCTGAAAGGTTACGCCTCCGGTATGCGGTTAAAAAATGACTTAGTCGCTCCAAGATATCAAATACTAGCCACCCTGGGATATTTGGGATCAGCCGTTAATTTTGATGATTTATACAGAACCTGGACATTAGATTCTGAAAAATATAAAAGAAATATAGATCAAATACTCAATAATTTGTACTGAGATCGCTGACCTTTCCCGAACTTAGAACTTGCGAACCGAAAGCTCCGGGTTCGCTGGTTCGGAAATATCTTTCACAACAAAAAAAATAAAAAAAATCTCTTTTTTTTCATTTTCAGTCAAGCGCCACGCATCTGCGCACCATATATATACAGGAGAAATATATGAGTGTAATGGCTTACATGCCCTACGGGGCGGGCGGAATCATCATCCGGGTTGAGACGGATATTCGCAGGGGAATACCCGGCGTTGATATTACAGGGCTTGCCGAAGGGGCGGTCAGAGAGGCGCGGGACAGGGTGCGCGCGGCGTTCAGGAACTCAGGGTTTAGTTTTCCTTTGGACAGGATATTGATAAACCTCGCGCCGGCGGGAATGAAAAAAGACGGAGCGGCGCTTGATCTGCCAATCGCTCTCTCGGTGATGTCTACTGCGGAAATCGTGCCGATTTCCGGCGACATTCTCGTGATGGGAGAACTTGAGCTCTCAGGCAAGATCCGTCCGGTGCGCGGCGTACTTGCCGCCATCGCCGCGGGGCTTGCCGAAGGTATTACCGAGTTCATCGTCCCCGCGGAAAACGCCGGTGAAGCAGCGATTTTGGCGGGGAAAGGCGTACGTTTTACTGCCGCGGAAACCTTGCAGGGCGCGGCTCACGCGCTCTTCATCAGGGAGGAAACAGGCGAGCTGCCGGCTTCGCTGGAAGAAGAGCGGAAAATTCTGCCGCAGGAAGAGACGTATCTGCCGGAAGCAAAAGTGACTGTAAACACGGTAACAGAAGACGCGAATCTGGTTTCTGCGGAAAAGCTGGGTGATTTCGCTAATGTCCGCGGACAGGCGATTTACAAGCGCGCTCTGGAAATTGCCGCGGCGGGAGGGCACAATGTGCTGGCGTTCGGGCCGCCGGGCGCGGGAAAGACAATGCTTGCGAGGCGGCTTCCCACGATAATGGCGCCGCTCACGACGGATGAGGCGGTTGAAGTGACCCGCCTCTACAGCCTCGCCGGACCGTTTTCACATAACGGTGACAGCAGAATGATCAGGTTTATCGACCGTCTCATCACGAGAGCGCCATTTCGCTCTCCGCATCATTCTGCCAGCGCGGAAGGTATTCTTGGCGGCGGCAGGATTCCGCGCCCCGGAGAAATCAGCCTTGCCCATTTCGGCATCCTGTTTCTTGATGAAGCTCCCGAATTCAGAATCAATGTTTTGCAGGCGCTTCGTGAACCGCTTGAAGACAGGGTTATCAGCATTGTCAGAGCGGAAGGCCCTTTGCGCCTCCCCGCGGAGTTTCAATTATTAATGACAGCTAATGCCTGCCCCTGCGGCCGCTTTGGAATGCGTGATGCGACCGGCACAGGCAATAATTGTTTCTGCTCGCCGGATGAAATCAACCGTTACTGGCGGAGATTCGGAGGAGCCCTACTCGACCGGGTAGAAATCAGAGTAATTGTCCGTCCTCCAAAAATAGATGAAATGGACAGGCGTTTCTCGCAGCAAAGTATCGCGCGCAACTCTTCATGCCTTTCCGGCACTGCGGCATCCGGTGAAAGCTCCGCCGAAATTGCCCGCCGGGTACAGGCAGCCGTAGAAATTCAACGTCATCGTTTAAAAGGGATTGGCATACGCCGCAATGCCCTGATTCCGGCGGGCAAAGCTGACAATTTGTGTCCGCTCAGTGAAAAGGCAGAAAACGCTTTCCATACCGCTGTCGCGAAACTGGGTCTTTCAGCCAGAGCATACCATGGTATTTTACGTGTCGCCCGAACCATCGCCGATCTGGAGGGTAGTGACATCATCGAAACCGAGCACATTCTTGAAGCGGTTCAGCACCGCCGGCTGGGGGAGGATCCATGGGATATTATTTCAATGTAATGACAAAATGACTTTACATATGTATTGACAAAAATAATCAGGAGGATTATAATGGAGTTAAGGTTTGAATGGGACGAAAAGAAAAATATCATCAATCAAAAGAAACACGGTGTTGCTTTTGAAGAAGCGGAAAAGGTATTTTTCGATCCGAATCGCTACGAAATGTTCGACGAGATTTATAGCTTATTTGAAAAGCGATGGATTATTTTAGGCTTAGCCGGATTAAAGATTCTAAAGGTTGTTTTCACCGAAAGAAACGGCATAATCCGGATAATATCAGCAAGAAAAGCGGATAAACATGAAGAGGAGGTATATTTTTATGGGTATGGTACAAAGAATAGTAAATTCCGATAATTTACATCTTTCAGAGGAATCAATCGCAAGGCTGAATGCCCTGGACAACAGGCCGATCGATTACAGCGATATTCCGGCGCAAACAATCGAAGAAATGCGCGAAGGTCATCGCAAAGCAGTCGAAATGCGCAGGAAACAAATGTTTTCCCTTCGGCTGTCGGTTGCAACCATTACATGGTGGAAATCTATGGGGGACGGATACACAACAATAATGGCGCGGCTCTTAGACGAAGCAAGAAAGCATCCGGAGTGGATTAAGATGTGTTTATAAAGAAGCGCATTGAAAAAGAGCCTCACGGTAAGCAGCGAGCCCTCGCCTTCCCGTCAATTTTATTTTTGATTAATATTGATGGGAAGGCGCTTGCACCTAATGAATGATACAGCACGATACCGGCAACCGGTATAACCGCGTTTGACAGACAGGAATGTTTTTTGCTTTTAATTAATTTGGTATGTATCCGCTTTCACTAATTACTTCTTTTCCATTTTCTGTTTGAATCCATTCGTAAATTTTATACGCCATTGACGATTTGTCAAGATCAGATCGAATTACAGCATATACTTCAGCCGATAATGGATATGTATTATTTTCTATATTTTCTTTATTGGGATGAATTCCATTAATAGCGAGGCTTTTTGTTCTTTTATCTCTTAATATATATTCTTTGAAATAATATACCGTATAACATATTGCGTCTGTATTGGACCAAACTGCGTCAAAAACAGGAATCATAGAACTAATTATATGGTTTTTATAAAATGATTCATCTGACCATGGAAGATGATTCATAATATTAAAACCATCCATTACTAATGAATCCATCAATTCCTGACTTCCTGAATTTTGATTTCTTATATATGGAACTATAGACGAATCATTACCCCCAATTTCATTCCAGTTGGTAATATTTCCTGTATAGATGTCCTGTATTTGCTCAATTGTGAGCGATGTTATTGGGTTGTTAGGGTTAATAAGAAAAATAAAAGCGTCAAGAGCTATTGGGGTTTCAATTAAAACTATTCCCTTGTTATCGGCATAATCCTTTTCTTCAGGCGACATTGTCCTTGCTGAAAGTATAATATCTGCTTTTTTGTCAATCAAATTGAGAATTGACCAATGCGTTTGGCTGGATCGGATTAGCTGTTCAAATTTTTTTAAATTATTATTTGATTTCAAAACAGGTTCAATAAACCAGCCCTTACCGCTCATTTTCCACTGATGTTTAATTCCTAACAATTTACACGCTATTAATACATTCAATGGATCTGTCGATGTAGAGCCGTCTACTTTTGGATAATTATCCAGCGTCAATCCATGTATATATGGCGATTCAATTATCTCTTCTTCTGCAGGACAGCCCATGTAAAAAATCAGTGTGAAAAAAATAGAAATTACGATTAAAGCGTTTCTGTTCATATTTTTCTCCTTAATATAAATATATACACATTGTGTATGACGTTTCTATATTTTATTTTTCATTTTGAGCCTCCATAAAATATATTATTTATCCAAGATGACCTATGTATAAAATATAATAAATAATCTGAAGCATGACCATAATATTTTAATAATTAAACACATGAGTAGCAGTTTTTATACTTTTTTATTTAACTTTGTATATAAGTTTACTTTACATCATCCACGCCAATGCTCAATTTACCGTCAGCTTTTCGTGTGGCAATTCTGGCAAAGTATTCAAAGTACTGTTTATCAATCATTGCGATATGAGACAATACCCAGTCTTTAAGAAATCTGCAAAAAGTTGACAGGGTGTATCTTTTTCCGGATTCGTAGTCGCGGATACTTTCAACAACAGTCCGTATGAAAGCTTCATGCTCTTTTTTATGATCGGCAAAGCCGGGATATTTTGCCGCGATCATGATTTTTTCTTCTGTCGAAAAGTGAACTTTTACATAACTAACTAATTCCTGAATCACCCTGTCGAAATAATTATGTTCCTGAAGCCCGTTACCGGTAACATGGTTATACATATCATTTATTAATTCTACCAGCCCCTTGTGCTGATCATCTATAATTTTAACTCCGCATGCCAGTTTATTTGACCAGGTGATTAACTCAACATTTTTAACCATTAGACTCCCCCGCAATAATTAAAAATATGATTTTCTATATTGACCAGTATGCTTTTTTTTGTTAGATTTATCATATTCAGGTATAATCTATCATAAATCTGCGTTTATCGCAACTAAAAGAAATGTGAATTGCTATAATGATGAGGTCAAAAATGTCAATTGATATAAAAAACACTGTAAAAAACCTTCATCCTCTGGAAGTGCGAATTCTACTTGCCTACAAAAAGGGTGATGAGCTTACAATCGAAAAGGTTGAGCGCGATCTGGGTTTTAAACAGGGAAACGGAAATCAGGCGCTGTCATGGCTGGCCGGTAAAGGTTTGATAAACGAGATCCGCAGGGAGACCGCGGTCTATTACGAGCTGACAGGCCTCGGTCAGGAGTGGAAGGAAAAAGGCAGCCCGGAAGAACAAATGCTTGCGCTGATAAGACAGAGGTTAACAAGTGAGCAGGATAAACCGCGTCTTCCCGACATCGCGCAAGCTCTTAACATGGAAAACAAAGACATCGGCAGCGCCTTCGGCAGTCTCTCAAAACTTGGCATTCTGAGTATGGACGGTGAAAAAAAAGTTGTTATTTCCCTGCCGCTTGAACATCTTGATGATCCGGAAAAAAACCCGATCCTTGCGCACTTCAATCTGATGAAAGGTCTGTTTAAAAAAGTAGTGATGAGCGGCGGATTAATTGCTGAAGCGGAACTAAATGATAATGAGAAAAAAATAATGTCAGGCATCGCGAAGAAGCGCGGCGCGGCAGACGCGCCGTTCCGCCAGATAGACCGCGAAACAGTTTACTTTAGTTTCACTACCGCAGAAGACGGCTCAGTCCCCGCCGCCGAAGCTGCAAACGCTTTGAAAGAAGCAGGCATCACAG
>Ga0209755_10006481_pt1 | contig 12942 bp, 9 predicted proteins | sample TergutCo191P1_FD_187301 | JGI IMG/M metagenome (GOLD analysis project Ga0209755, IMG submission 187301) | Cornitermes sp. P1 segment gut microbial communities from Petit-Saut dam, French Guiana - Co191P1 (SPAdes) (version 2) | ecosystem: Host-associated > Arthropoda: Insects > Digestive system >... | reverse complement strand
CTTCCTGCCTTGTAGCGACATTTACAAGCTGTGATCAGCGTACTTGCTCGGCTGCCAGTAGTCGACTGAACTGACACCTCCGCCGGTTTAAATGGACTCGTCCGTTTCGCTGAAAGACCAAATCTGGTTTGTACGCTTGTGCCATCACGTTCCGAATGAGCTATACTACTTACGTGCTTCTCATGTAGCCCTCCCGACTTAAACTTAGTAATCAATTGCATATTTTGTACACATGTAAAATAACCACTGCCCCCCGGTAACAAGCCAACTGCATTAAATATTAATAATTATTATTGTTGCTTTTATTATATGCTTTAATGGTATGCAAATGGACAGGTTTGCCTTCTGTAAAAGTAAAAGGATAAAGTTCACCATAGAACAGGCCACGGGGATCCAGTGGTGTAGTAGAAGTATCGCTATTCTCTTTATTTGACCTCGGCGCTAGATGGTGTGGGTGGTTAACGTCACTTCCAGCCTCTTTACTCCCAGGGAATAACCAGGAACCTATTTTATAGAAGGTTGGGCGGACCCCAGGGCAGCTCTGGACGGGTGCGGGAAATTTCACTTCCACAGAGATTCGACCTCCACACCGTCCACCCCGTAGCGAGTAGCTGTACCGACTATGCTATCCCCACCCAAATTTCATTTTCTGTAACTATAACTTCGATTACAACATATCAGTCACTAGTCGGGCCCGAAACACAGACGAATAATAGAACACGTGCTTAAAATAAACATACTGCGCAAAACAAATGGAAAGGCTTATTATATTACACACTGCGGTTTATGTATTTGTATATGAATACTATAGAATAGGTCAAGATTCGAAAGATACAGTAGTTTTACTACACGCCATTTGATAACCAACGCATGTGCTTTCCTCGTGCACCTTGCAGGTACAGTGGTTCGCCACTGTGTCAGATAATAGAAACTGCCAGACAAGCGGATGGCGTGTAATTGAAGATTTAGTGTATTTTCCAAGTCCGAACGGCCTGGTTAGTTGGTATTTCCTCACTGGGACTTTTCTGAGACAAATGTGTCCCTACCATCATTACGCCTGCCTGTTGCCATCATCCGCAACACGCAGTACATAAAGTGTAAATACAGAATCGTATAAAGATGTCAGAATTTCTCGCAGTTCATTCTGTTTCCGTCGTCACGGACAGTTTATAACGTAACCGGTAATTACCTGTACTGTCGCTGTCTCATCCTCTAATCCGTGTCTTCGTTGTGCTACTTGGTAGTCCATGCCATGCATGCGAGGTAATCCATGGTGCAGCAAAAATGAATGTTTTATGAATGAGAAATGTCAAAATGGCGTCTTCGCAGGACGCTTGGTATCTGTCGTTGTTAGGTTTAGCGGAAAATTTCAGGACGTCCAGTCCACCTAACATAAAATTGTGTATACAGTGCTTACAAGCAGTTTTTAATTTCAAACCCCCGCCTAGAGTTGAAGCTCGGACACATCTCCAACTGGGAAACATTTTGCTGACCCATACGAAGAACATAGATTTGGCGAGAACTCATTTGGAACAAGCGGTATGGCGTTTGACACATTATAATTTTTGTTGACGTAGTGAACTGAATGATATAAATGCAGTGGTATTTCGGTTTGTATAGTGATGGCATATTCCAGCGTCTTTAATGAGCTTTTCTGACGCGTACAAGCCAAGACATTTTAACATGCTTCTTACATCATTGTTTGACAGTGGCTGCTTTCTCAAGTGATAAACGCATTTGACGACGTAAAATTCGAAGCGGCCAGTGTCCTAGCAGAGCTGTATGAGCAGCAAGCGCAGTCTAGCTTGTCAAAACCAATCTTGAGGAAGGCCATCGAGCTATCTCAACACAGCGTATACTGGCATTGCAGACTAATCTTCCAACTAGCCGTGAGTTCAAAATAGAAGAGTTGTTGTGTTTTTTGTACAATATATTACGATTTTCAGAACACCTTCAGAATACACTGTCAAGTGCTCCAGCGATCTTGCTATGAGAAGTGGTATAAGTATTCACATTAAAAAGTCCAGTTCTATGGTGTCCACTTGCCCATGGATAAAGTACCACATTAAACACAAACTGTACATAATGAAAACCAAACTGTCACCTGAACCAAGTGTTTAAGTTTTGAAATGTTGGTGGAAGAGTATGCCAAATATTAGTGACCGTACATAGCAGGTTTGATAAAGCAACAGAGTAGAATATTTTATGTAACACATAGAAACTCTAATGCCAACCCATATTAAAAGATAGGCACATATGGTCACCATGGCAGAGTTCTGAAATGTTGGTTCCTGTTACCAGTTACAGAAACATGGTAAGAAACAGGTTTCTATAGTGCAGGGGTGCTAGGCATGTGGTGCAAACCCAATATAGATTCTCCCCTGTATGTGTTTAGAAACACATGATTTAATTGAGCGGGTGAGCTGTTATCTATGTGTCATTCTGTAATGCTTCTACTCAACTTTGGTGCACGTGCACTTGAGCAGTTAACTGTGCTGGACTTCCTCAAAACACTATGTGTTACTGTGGGTTCTGATGGAGCCATGCAGGGTGAGGGTATACTGCAGTCATAGATGCTGCAAGCTGTGCTGTCTCTAGCCAGCACTACTTGATCAATGTTCAGGATTGTTGGAGAAGGTTAGAGTGTGTCATATTATGTAAACTTTATCTTGTTGCTGTCTTTGCATTATCTTACTGTACTTTGCATCACACTCCTATTTAGATAGTATGCTGCGTCCCTTGATCATTCTAGAGTGTTTTCAAGACTGATTAAGCTGACTGAAAATATAGTTATTAAAGAACTATTAGATAACCCATTTTCTGTGCACGTGCTACACAGTAAATTAAGAATAGTCAGTAAAAGGTTGACCTACTCCATCATTACCACTTTAATAACTCATTCTAAAACTAAGACATAATGATAAATAAGAGTCCTTAGCATCTCTTAAGTATGAGAAGACTGAATGGATGGCAGGATGTGAAAAAACAATTATTCTTGGTCCTATTTACTTTTTCTGATGAGCGTGAAGTAGTGAATAAACGTGGCTTCTTGAATTTAAATAATTGTCAAGTGTGCAGCAAAAGCACTCAGAATCACAAATTTATGTGCACTGTTATCTACAGTTAAAACTACTTCGAAAACAACAGAGGGTTGACCTGCTCCTCAATCCTCAATGCAGAAAATGTGTCCTAAGGCATAATGAACAAGTGAAGAAGATCAGACTAATATTACATCAGTTTAATGATGCTGTTTGTTATTTTGCTAATCATTAACTTCTGTTATGGAGCAATGATAAAACGTCCACATCTTTAAACAATGGATATTTTAAGGAATATCTCAATGTGTTGAAAAACCATGGCTTACTTCTTGAAAATCATCTGAATATAGCCACTGTTACTTAATTGCAAATACAAATTAGTTGTTATTTCATGAAATTTGCTATTCAGAAATTCACATAATCACAAAAACTTGCATGAAATACAGATATTTATATCTTCATTTATGTTATTGAGTTCTGTATATAATAATTTGGTTGAGGAGTAACTGTACCAAGTTGGTGACACCGGTAAAATGAAGTTTGTCAAGCACATTTTTAAAAATTTTTAACAAAAATTAAGCTAATGCTAACAGGGAGCACACCCTTATTTTATACTCAGCAGGCACCACTGCTGTAGTGATAACACTTCAGCTAGATATATTTAGTAAGTACCGGCTTCAAATCTTGGCTAGGTTAGTATCACTGTTGACAGATTTTTAGCTTCCATGGCAGTTGTTGGCCAGAATCTTCAAACAGGTCTTGATCCCCTCTTTCCAGATTCGTACTCCATTAATGAAAAGAAAAAGGGTAGGCCCTATATGAATTCTTGGAAAATTGTTACAAAATTGTTAAAATTTTCAAGCTTAAGTGTGTTAAAATCTAATGTGTTTGTTTGAGAGGCCCCAGGTTTGAAACGAGGCATGAAAATTGCTTAGCCTGACGATATTGTGATTTTCCTTAGTCATTTTAGACAACTGCAAGGATTGTACCTTAATGCGTTCGCTGCCAGCTGTTTAAATACCAGGGGGTGCTAAAATGCCAACCAGCCCCTTCTTTCATGATTTCAATAAAAAAATAATTACATGAAAACTGTATGAGATAAAGACTTGAAATTTAGAACATACCTTCAGTAACATTTCAGCGTGTGATATTGTGTGTAGCAGCCTTCTGGATGCAGAGGAACACCACACTGAGCACAGAGAATTCTAGTTTCTTTCTTGATATTTTTTCACACACACACACACACAACATTTTCATGTTGGTGTTATCATTTTTTTTGGATGGAATATGGACCAGTTTTTGATTCTTTAATTTTCCATCAAGCCTGCCAGGGGGGGTCATTTTTTGGGGCATGTTTTGTTGGAGTAGGTTCTACTCGAGCCTTGCGACTCGTTAGATGATGATGGTGATGATACAGCATCTGATGTGTGTATAAGATTTTCTGTGATATCTGACATGAAATATAGGAATGATTTGCGGGAATTAGGATTATTCTTTGAAAAGGTAACATAGCTGTTGAAAAGGCAACATTGGAGAAGATATAAAAATACTTTTTTAGGCCACTTGACAGTTTTACGAATGAATGGGTAGTGAGCCAGATACTGGTCCACTGTATCAACACTGTGCATATGAGTGTTGTAGTCTATGACACATTTAGGTTTCTTCTTTGCCACTTGTTCGTCTGCTTGTTGTTTCAATTACTTCAGCTGCATGGAGTGTTGAAATCATATTTACAAGCCTCTTATCTTGGTGTGAGATGAGTAGTATTTCCTGGTTCCTATGAAAAGTGACCTCACTTTTCTTCAACTTTTTTGCTTCTTCTGTCATTTCTTTCGGTAATCCATGATTCACTCTGATTGTTCCACAGACTCTTAATTAATTTCTGTAATAATTCATTCATTTGATGGACACTATTGTAATAATTGTCTTGGTATAAGTGGTAACCCTACCCTTCATAAGGCTCAAGTAGAAAGCCCACCGTTTCAGTCAAAGGTCCACATTTACCATCATAAATCTACATGTTACAAATATATCCAGTTGAACTTTCACAAACCATCCGTACCAGCATGCCTTACTTTGTAATTCTGCTTGGGTTATACACACGAAATCGCAAATAACCCCACCAACCAAGCATACATTCATCAAGAGAAATTTCCCTATCTGGTATATAATTAGTTCTGAAATTATTTACAGTGTCTAAAATTGTACGGATTTTGTACAAATGATCTTCGTTTGTTCCTGCTGCATTATTGTCACTGAAGTGAAGGTACCTTTGGATAAGCTGAAATCTGTTCCTAGACAATGTTTGTGGAAATATTGGAGTCTTAAAAATTCCTGTCATTGACCAATACAATTCTGATTTTGGTTTTTGGACTATACCAGCTACAAAAATCGAACCAAGGAATTTTTTCATTTCGATTACTGTTGCTGGTTTCCATTCTTCACTACGTGCATGTTTTGTAACGGGGCAAGGCATTTTCACAATCTGTTGTTGTGCGTACAAATTTGTATGGTCAACTACTATTTCAGTGAGTTCAGGAGGAATATAATGGTCAAAATAACTCATCACATCTGCTTCATTTTGAACTGCAAATTGCATGCCCGGATTGCCTATGAAGTGTGGTATTCTTTTTTGATGAACATTTTTAGAAAACCCTGTAGTTGAGGTAACATCTATCTGTCTGCGGCTAGGGCCTGGTGTTGAAATGTTACTCTCATTATCACTCTCATTTGCACTTTCATATTCAATCTCTTCACTACTTGAAAATTCGGGAATATTATCTGTATCTGAATCACTGTCATTTACTATTTCATTCACTGCATCAGCTAATTCTTCTTCATTTCTAAATCCAATTGTTTTTCTTTTACTAGATGCCACGTTACACTGAGAAGTATAAACTGTCACACATACACGACTTCATGTATAAAAGATTCTTTGTAGACTGCAGCCAGAGACAGCCCACTGTCCCTCTAAGTTTAAGAATAAACACGGGTTCATTATATCACAATGTAAGCATAATAGCTATAAAAAGGATAAAGATAACGTCAGCTAGATATACTGAAGCTGCTGTACAAGTTTCCAGCCAGGTCAAGTGATTTAAGCTGAAAGAACGCGATTGAAAAATTAGGTCAACTAAGGTCGATGCTGGCGATTTTAAGCATGAATTATTAAATCGACTAAGGTCGACTATGGCAGTGAATGTGTTAAAACCACTTCCTTCTATGCCCTTACCAGTTTGTAATTTGTAGTCACCTTGTTATTGTCTTTATTGAGCTAAGTAAATCAGCACTGTAGACTGATATTCACATTGCAGCAAATCCATGCAAGTGAGCATGACTATGAGCTTGCGAGCAGCCTATTGGGTGTTGGGGTGGACTATGCCCATATTTCCAATGCAGCTTACACGAGGGTTCTGTTTCTGCTAAGCAGGGGCATGGTGAGTACAGTTACTGATTGTAGTTATCAATTGAAATGTCTGTTGTATTTTGATTGTAGTACATAAAGGTAAGGGGAAGTTTGTCCCTATTCATGCCATGAAGGAGTATAGAATGAGTAGATGTAGAGCTCTGCATGTTCTTAAAACTTGGCACTAGATGGAGGTTAGTGGTCAGCCTCACGCCCTGACAACTTTACTCCTGGGGGAAAGAGTCCCCAATACCCATTGAATAGGGGGCAGGATGGACCCCAAATCCAATCTGGATACTTTGTTGAAGAGATACATCTTTTGCTTGTGCCATGATATGAATGCCAGATTATCCAGTCTGTGGCATTGTCACTATACTGACTATGATATCCTGGCTCCCATTATAGTAGTTATGACTTGAGATGTGTATCATACTTTGAGTATACTTGAAAGATGTGTTATGTTGTAGCTGTTGCTGATAGACAAGAAGTTCCAGGAGGTTCACCCCCTGCTGAACCAGGCTGGCCACCTTGTTGATGGTTGGCAGGGCAGTCAGTTCCAGAAGGAATACCTCAAGGTGTTTTTTCTTGTGTTACAGGTGATGCTACTTTTTCATTTTGACTTACATGGAGGATATACTGTAAATGAATGGTTAAATTTGTCTGAATTTGCAAGTGCAAATTACTTGTTTAGTTCTGTCATTACGTGCGAAACCAAAACATTTCAGCTTGCCACATTGGCCATTTTGACATGACTTAGTATTTCTTGTAAGCACACTTAATGTGCACTTTTCTTTATCATTTGCCAGCATGCCATATTTATGTGCATATAGGTTGCCTTTGTATATAGATCACAACCCAATTTTATGTAAGAAGATTTTATACTTAATTCTCTAAATTTTAAATGTTTCATGACCATGCACTGATGCTTCACTATAAGAATAGAACCAACAAGTTCATATGAAAATATATGAATTTATTACAGTATAATCGTTGTAAACTGCCTACATATTTTGGTCACCTTTCGTGGACATCTTCATGGAGGTGTTTTTTTGAAGCATATTACAAAGACAACCAAGCCAATGTATGGTTATAAAATATTGTTTTAAATATGTGATTTACAATATATGTTAAAATGTAAAATACAGATAATATTATTTTTCCTAAATCTCCATGGGTAAGAAGTGTTCATGTGCTGTGTGTTTTGTATCACCATCCACACACACAGAGCACATGTGTGCTATTATCAGCTGTTACTCTGAGATTCACGCTCTTATGGCACCATTCATACTTGGAAATTATCCCTTTCACATCTCATGTTGGCTCTAGGTGCACCTAACTCTGTGGATGAAACTCTTTTGTGAGATGCTAATTGTTGCTCAAATATTCCAGCAACTCCTTACCCATTATTGAACACTGAAATCAAGAGTTCACCACTATATCTTGATCCAGATGAAACAGTCCTTGTCATCACAGCCTGTTCGTTGAAGATATGCTTTAACATTTTCTGCCAATTTATGTTTTGGACTCAGTTTTCTCATCTCTACAGTGTAAGGTTTGAGGTTCTGATAGTGATGACTGAAAAATACTGTCTTCTGTGCTGTTTTTGCTCATCTTATTGTCCTTTACTTGACAATGCCAAAGTATTTGAAGAAGAATGCAAATCATGATGCTCCTTGTTATGCAGTGTTCTCTAGTCTCATTTGTGTCATTTTTGGGTTCACGTATTCTCCTTAGAATGCTTTGTGGAAATGGCCAAGCAGATGTGCCTGGATTGACGTTCATAGATTTAAAAGTCGATCTTTACTGGTTATTAAATGAGATTTACTTTGATTTTAAGTGCAAACATTTGGTTCTGTGAACACTTACTATTCGTGAAAATTCTTTGAACACTGTCATGAAATTTTTTTTTATATATATATATATATATCAATAGGTTCTTGTTTGAAGATGAAGGCTGCTGTGATTTCCTGTTATTATTTTCTCATGATTATTTTCAACTACTGCGCATCAAAAATCCCAATTTCTGTACAATCTTTATGAATATTGGAATAAAAATTATGACTTTTACATGCATAAATGTGGTAACTAAGTGGAGATCTAAAGTTAGCTTGATTTTGTGGCATATCTCAGTTTTAGATATGTGTACCTGCTGAAATTGCACCTGGCCCAACCCAAGGATCGTTCGTTGTCCCAACCTGAAGTTTACCTTTAACTGTCTTGCCTGAATACAGCTGAAGCCCTTCTGTGATTTATTTTACCCTGAACAAACCCCAATTTGTTGTAAAATGATTCATTCTGTGCATTTTGATAAATAATAATTTATGTATAAAACCAACTTAATGCACAAGAACATTTAAAAGTATGGTCTTTTGCTACTATTACATGTTTTGGCATTGTTGTGCCATCTTCAGGGAGTTCACACACCATATTTAAAACTTGCTGGTATATAACAGATTACATCCATATTAAGTATTAAATACAGCATTCAGCATCTGAGCCTTAAGTCTTAATTTGTCGTTGTCATTTATGATGACATAATTTGTGTGTGTGTGTTTGTGAGAGAGAGAGAGAATTGTGGTAAAGGTCATGCTAACAAGACTATTTGGTAGTCTAGTTCTACTGTGGGTTGTGACAGAATGCACCCCTACACAATATTTAGGGACCATATTCAAGATAGTAGCATGCCGTTTCTGTGGCTGTTTATTTATGCGTAATACAGCTACTTGTATAACTGGCTTGAAACAATAAATAAATTGGGGAAACATGTAAGATTGGAGCAATGAGCTTTTTTTTTTTAATTATGCAGTTTAATGTGTGGAGACCCCTAATATAAGGCTGGCTGTCATTGGCTGTTTTATCATTATTCTGTTTTTATGTATGTTTGTTATGTTGGTTAGCTATAAAGTTGGTAGCAGTTATGAACAGAAGGCAAAGATTGTAGAAATAACAAGCAGTGGGAGTTATGTTTTGGTCAGTATTCCAGTGTAGTTAGTGTAAAATGTCTTCTAATTAGTGGCACAGCTTGTTTTATATTGCTATTCTTTATAGGCCAGTTTCACAGTATAATTCCAACTAATTTATTGTAATGTGCTGTCGTTACATAGCATATAAAAACAGTTGTAATTTTACGTCTGGTTACCCAGCCATCATCAGGCCAACAAAGAAATAGTGTTAATTAAGGTACATTCATTAGCTTTACCAATGGGATCCCATTGTTTACATTAAACATTAAGCTTCTAGAGCCTATATTAATGGTTAAAAAACTATTGAATTTAAAATTGCTTATAAAATTATATGTGATTTTAAGCTCACTTTCAGGGACGGATGTATGTCGTGCCGCCGTATGTAGTAACATTTTGGGTTTTGTGGATGTATAAGACGTACGTGGGGGTGATCGTTCATGTTAGTATCGGTTAAAATTGGTTAAGTTACTAACAGTGTATTGGTTCCATAGCTGTTGTATGCTGGTTTTGTATTATGGTGTAATCATAATTGTGGGCTTTACACAACACTTACTGTCAGCACTTAGTCTTGGATTTTTATGAAGTTTTGCAACTATATTATATGCAGTTCTGTGTACTTCAGGTTCGGTATAGTTAAGTAACTGTATTATTAGGTCTCACTTTTTCTAGTGTGTGCATTTGTCTTAAACGTCGTGGTGGAATGCACGTTTTGTAATTTATGGTGGCTTAGGAAGACTCACAGTTGTTGTAGTGGGGTGGTTGGTCAAGTGCCGTTGTTGTGTAGCACGTAAGCTGATGTTGAAATTCGTTATGTGCCTCTCGTGCTGTAGTTATTGTCTCCATTGTTGGACACGGGATGGTATGGTTCCAATGGTATGCCAATTGGTATGGTTGTTGATGTTATTATGTTGGCGTAGCCAGGTGACTCTTGCTCTGTGTGTGCATGCTACCGGCCGAGCTTAACCAGTTGTAAAATTACAACTGTTTTTATATGTTGTGTAATGATGGCACATTACAGTAAATTAGTTATACATACACAATGGGATGGCATCATTCAAAATAATTCCAGCTGTTTTTCCAGAACATATTGAAGTTTACAGTGTGCATATTCAATGAAATTCTTTACTCAGAGTGCTATTCTAGGACTGTAATGCATATTGGTGGGTAATAATGAGGAAAGTACAGTGTGATCTTGTGTTATTCTTCCTTTTTAGCTGTTTTCCCTTTTTCTGGAGTATCTAACTACCAAGCCCTTCAGTTTGTCTCTTGTCTTGCAAAAAATTTTTCACCTCACTATGGTCATGTGTTCTTCCTTCCTTCTTTTTGACCTAACCTGTTGTTCCATTCTGAAATCATTTTGGTTTTCATCTTGGGAATTTTGCTTACACTGTCATTCTCAAATCTTGTTTGGGATTGTATGCTACTTAATTCTTAAACTTAAATGACGTACATTCTCATATATGAACACTCATAAAAAACCACCCAAGAAACTAAATTCATGTGTTTAGGCAATGAGGTAATTTACACTTTTTAAGGAATTCCACTTAATCTCTGTTTCATTTTCCACAAAGTGCTGTTTATTTCATAATTTTGTCTTTTTCTGTTCAAATAATACATTTTTCAAAAACCATGCTCAGAAATTTAATACCAACCAAGTCATTTGAAGGTTAAAGAGGTCTATACTGTCTTACAGTGTGACCAAGTATGATGGTGGTAACTACAGCAGTTTCCCATTGAAACTTCAGTGGGCTGTGTGTATGTAAATTACAGCCTGCTGTATGAATGTGTTCGTTGCAGGTGTGCCACTACCTAATGGCAGGACAGGTGAAGAGTGTGAAACCATGTCTGAAGCAGCTTCAACAGAGCATCCAGACCATCATGCAGCCGACCTGGCCCTCAGATGAGAGTGAGCTGCTCATTCAGTACATTATGAACTTGTTGAGAAAACTTAATCATATTTGATCACATTTCATTCATTCTGCTTTAATTCCAAGAATTTATTTTCCTTTACAGTGAATTCCCCTTTTAGCTTTAATACAAAGCAGAAATAGTATAACTTGTTTCAGTTCAGCATTATGTCTTTAACTGAACCCAGAGGATAGTCTCTCATCTGGCCAAGAAATATTCCACTCTGATGGAAACTAAGTTTCAGTGCTGTGTTGAAAGAATACCCCCATTTGATCTATTCTAAATCAGTTGAACTTATGTAACACTCTATTTCTGTACAATTCATTTTGATACTGTCCTTATATTCAACCTAAGTCTTCCAGTTCTTGTTCCTTGAAGTATTCTGGACAATATTCTATACAGCTTTCTCATTATTTTTCCATCACTTAAATTGTATCAGAGAATCCACTATATCTGAAAATCTGTTGTGACTTTCATTAATTTGCTGGTTCTTTGTGGCCAGGGATTCATATTCTCAAGCCCCCTAATGAAACTGGAAGAGTGCTCCTTGTTACCTGCCATTGTACACTGGTTCGGGTATTCTAATCAAGCAGTTTCGTCATCAGTTTACTGACACTTTTGAGGTGGCGTGACTTAGTAATGGTCTTGAATGAGAAAAATAGTTATTTACACCTGAGAAACTGTGTTAGGGTGCTAAGGAACACATTTCACTTGGGGAAGCAGTCTTCCTGTAGAAAGATCTTCAGCATTCTGAATACATGATGCAGGGTCTGAATTGATATTGGCTAATTCAGCTCTTGCATGCTGTAGTCTGGCAGTGTATTGGTCTTCATGTGGCTTGTAGGTGGGAAGAAGGACCTCTCCTCGATCGCTTTTGGTTGTGCAGTTCCAGAACTGCAGATTTACTGTTTGTGACCACAAGAGTGAAGATGCAAAAGTTGTGTACTCTCGTGCATTACTGCCTTTTGGTGTTACAGGTGTGAGTGGCTCCAATGTTGGGGACATGTTTATCTGGATGCCAAAGGAACACCTGTATGTGCTGGTGTACCTGGTGACAGTGATGCACAGTATGCAGGCTGGCTACATGGATAAAGCTCAGAAGTACACTGACAAGGCACTTATGCAGATTGAGAAACTGAAGAGTACGTTTATTCAACCAGACTGGCAGATGTGCCAGAGTGTATTGGTGTGTCACTTGCTGACTTTTCTACTTGTTTGTTTATGGTTATTTTAACAGTACTGCCTGTGGCTTAGTTTATGTAGTGTTGAGTGAAAAGATGATTGGTGAATGCTGAATTGGTAAGGATGTGTAAGGAAATGGTTATGATCTAAATTGAGCTTCTGTCCTATTGTTGTGCCAGTGGGTGTGAGAAAAGTTACGAAAAACTTGCTTCTTGGTTGAAGTTTTAACCAGGTACGTCATTTGGAGGAGTAATACCTGTTCAACAATAACATTAGATATTTGCAGTTGTTAAATAACAAGATTAAATTTATAAAAATACCATATTGTTACCACGATACTGGTCCACTAAGTGGGCTGATGCTCTTGTGTTTCAGTTGTGGACAACAGACCAATCCTGTCAGTATTCCAACTGATGCTGCTGGAGCACATAATTATGTGTCGGCT
>Ga0209755_10006480_pt1 | contig 12943 bp, 14 predicted proteins | sample TergutCo191P1_FD_187301 | JGI IMG/M metagenome (GOLD analysis project Ga0209755, IMG submission 187301) | Cornitermes sp. P1 segment gut microbial communities from Petit-Saut dam, French Guiana - Co191P1 (SPAdes) (version 2) | ecosystem: Host-associated > Arthropoda: Insects > Digestive system... | reverse complement strand
AAGGTGAAGCTGGAAATGAATCTTATACAGATGAAGAGGGCAATCAGGTTCAGTTGACAAAGCCTGCTGCAGTCGTCGCGGGTTCGCTCGTTCGTGTAAACGCAGGCGGCACGTTCATTATGGAATCAGGGGCAGTGCTGCGTAATAATATAAACTCAGGAGACGGCGGCGGCGTGTATATCGCCAGGGGCGGCGCATTTACCATGAACGGCGGCGAGATTATCGGTAATACCGCCCAATCAAGCGGCGGTGTAATGCTGCGTGACGGTGTATTTACGATGAACGGCGGCAAGATCAGCGGCAATACATCCCTTGGCGTTGGCGGCGGTGTGCGCGCTCCGGTAGCAAACGGCGTTTTCACGATGAACGGCGGAGAAATCAGCGGTAATACCGGCACGATAGGCGGCGGTGTGCGTTTAAGCGGCCGCGCCGCATTCACCATGACAGGCGGCAGAATCTCAGGCAACACCGCAACAAACGACGGCGGCGGCGTTGCGATTACGAACACAGGCACTGTATTCAACTTAAACGGCGGCGAAATTAGCGGCAATAACGGAAGAGACGGCGGCGGTATAAGATTATCAGGTGGCACATTCACCATGCGTGACGGAAGAATCAACGGCAACACAGCCAGTCTCGGCGGAGGCGGCGTAAGCGTATCGGGCAGCGCCAGCGTATTTAATTTTATTGGCGGCAGTATCAACGGCAACACATCAACTAACGCAGGCGGCGGTATAGCAGTATGGAGCAGCGCGGTAATCAACATGTCAGGCGGCGAAATAATTGGCAATAACGCCCCAAGCGGTAATGGCGTGCGCAGAGCTAGCGGAACTTTCAACTTAAACGGCGGAGTAGTAGCCGGAACCGGCGCGAATATTGCCGCGATCATCAGCGGCACTTACAACCTTAACGCCGCTTCACCTAACAACGCCGTAATAATCGCGTGGAACCGCCCGGCAGGTACTTCCGGCGGTACGTTAAACTACACCGCCGGCACAAACACCAATTTGACTGTATCGGCAGGCGGGACAGCAACATGGGCGAATCAAAGCGGCGTTCTCGGCATTTCATACACGAACGGAGCAAATGGAGGGTGGATAAGGCTGTGGTGAGGTGTGGAGCAAACTAACAATGATGTTTGATAAAAGTTATAAATTCGGCAGGACTCATACATGGAATATCGGTACTTTCAAAATCGGCTTTGTTGCGGGTGATTATATATTCAACATTATTCTCTTTTGCGGCAGTGAATTGAACCGCGTCCTCAAAATCTTTCCATCGGAGCGACAAAGCGCTGGAGATTGTAAGATCAGAAACCGCGGCGACAGAAAAAAGAGAGACAAGGTCATCCATAATAGAATAAATTCCGGCGGCGTTATGCAGCTTTTTCCTAAGCAGGTAAAAAATATCTGTTATAGAAGCGGAGGACAAACAACCGCTGATTCGTTCTTCATCCGCAAACCGGAAGATTTCAAAAGAGTCCTGATAAAAAGGCTCTTGTTTCAGAAGCACATCCAAAACAACATTTGTGTCGATAAAGATTTTCATACCAGATGCTTCGAAAGCCTCTCATCACGAATTTCGTCAAGGCTAATGTCGCCCAAACCAGCTGCCGCGCCCAAAAGACGGTCAGCACGAGGTGTGTTCCTGACCGCTGCCTCTCCTGGCTTTTCCGAAGGTATGGCAGCGGCAATGTCCTGCTTCGCGGCGTTAGCCGGAGTAAAATTGATGATAGTCCTACCCGTAGGCACTTCACGGGGAACAGTAATGCGGCGGTCTGCCGGAATATCTATGGTCTGTGTTATGGTCATAAATCAAATATACCACAAATAAGGATTTAAAACAAATAAGGATTTAAAATGAAAATAAAATATTGGAAACAGCAGACTTTTAGTCCGATTACTTTCATTGTCATTTGCGCGGTTTTATCTTTTGTTGTGACAGCCTGTAATCGCAGCGAAGCTTCCGGCAGCCGCAGCGAAGCAAAACCGCAAACACAAACGTTAAGCGAAACATCCGCAGCAATAACCGCCGAAAGCTACGTTTCTAACGAATCGTACGCTTTTAATGAATCGTACGCCTCTAAAGAAAAGTACGCAAAAATACTCAACGGGGATTTATCCGATTTTGCCGGATCATGGGTAAATATTCGTGGAGAAAGTAGACAACTTTATGCGGACGGAATATTTGGCTCTCCCGGGACAATATCCGATTTCGGAAAGAACGATGAAGGAACAAGCGATGCTTATAAATGGTGGGTATTAGGAGGCAAAAGCATTCTGGGAGAATACGGCTATTTTGTATATCTGTATCCGGCAGGAGCCGCGCTTGATATTGAAGGTCTTAACATAATAAACGACTATCACATTAGAGGCATTCTGGCAAACGATTCTACAAAAGACCGTATTATCCTAAGACCGTGGCCGCAGATGGACGCTCTTCAGCCTGATTATTATGTTTATTACCGGGAAGGAGAAGCTCCAAACGCGGAAACCCTGTTCGCGCAATCGCTGCCGGGTCTCGTACAAGCGCAGACAAAAGCGGCTTTGGAAAAATATAAAAATATACTAAATAACGAAAGTCCTTTTTATGAGAACTATTCCAGTCCTGTTTACATTAATGATTTAAACATAAGACAATTCGCCCTTGTTGACATGGACGGAGACAGTATACCGGAACTTGTTTTAAATGATACCTCTAACGGCGATTCTTTCGTTTTGGTTCCTGACGGCGCTGGCGTATACGGGAAAAAGTATAGTTACAGAGCAATGAAAAACTTAAAAAAAGACGGCACGTTTGATTGGTCTAACAGCGCGTTTGACTCTGGAACCGGCAGGCTGCATCTTTCCGGTCCGTATCAGAGAATGATTAGCATAGCTGATCTTCAAGACACAAAGGAAGATGTTGTCTGGCATGAGTTAACAATTGAGAATATAAATAACTTAAGCGCGCTGTATAATACAATCGAAGACAGTATTGTTATTGTCGAGACAGAAGAAAAAATAATATACTAATAATAAATAACTTAAAGGAGAGATTATGTTTGGTATAAGAATTTTTCGGCTGCATTTTTTGTTTGTTCTTGTTTTAATCTTTTTGATTATATCTTGTAATAAAAATGAAGTTAATAATGCAAATGAAAATATGGATTTAAAATCAAACTCAACAGAAGACGAAAAATCAAACCCTGTTTATGCGGAAATTTACGAAAATGAAACTATTGCCGGTCGGGAATTTATTTCTGCCGAAAAACAGCAATACTTTATTCGTTCAAATACCGATCTTGAAGGTTATGAAATGGAAATATTAAAATTAGATACAAATCCTTATACTTCAATTGAAATGATAGGATGGTCAAATAATGGTTTATTCGCGTATAGAACCAGATATTTGCATGACAGCGGTATGTGGGGCGGCTGGATTTATTCATTGGTAATAATAAATTCTGTTACTGATGAAATAATTGAGAGAGAGTTATTTATAGCCGGTGATACAGAAAACTATGAATATTATCAAGATGTCGCAAAAAATCTGGACGCAACATTATTACCGGAAGAAATACATAATGAAATATCCAGAGAGCATATAGCAAAATGGAATGCAATACTTAGAAACTATAAAATTTCAGGAGATGTCGGTAATCCAATTGCGGGCGATTTTGTAAATAATTTATTAGAATTCCCCATAAATAAATATTATTGCTGGTTCGATGATCTTGAAAGTGCGGCTGATAAAGATGCTTATAAATGGATGTTATTAATCGGCAATGATATTATTCAGAAAACAATCAGCGAAGGAAAAGATAATCTTTACACAAACATGCACAACATAAACGGAAGAAAAATACTTGGATATTATAAAAGCCCTTATGAAAACCGGATAATTGTTGTAACAATTTACTATGATTGGATTGCTTTTTCAGGCGGTTATCATACTGTCGAACTGGATTTATTTGGATGTAATATGAATGTTGGATTAAGTCAATAAAATTACGGGCTCTAAAGGAATACATTTAATGAAAACACGAAAACAAATTACTTTCATTGTCATTTGTGCAGTTTTATCCGTTGTTCTAACAGCCTGTTCCGGCATACAAACATACTCTACAAATGAGAATATAAATAACTTAGCCTCGCTGAATAATATACCGGAAGTTCCCTCATTTCCTCCCACTGTGGATTATTTTCAATATATTAATTTTGAACCCGATTACAATCACTCTGATCTCAGATTGTGGGGATGGTCAAAAAACTCCAATGTCGCGTATACCATTAAAAGGAACTTAGATCCAATGGACGGAAATATTATTACCGCTGTCATTTTTAACACAATCGATAATACTATAGTTTGGCAGGACTTGCTAAATTCTAATGACTATAATGAAAATGAGTATAACGCGGCCTTTAACAATTTTATCAAAAGTTTTATAAGCAGAGCAGGGCAAAACGGAATTGAATTTACGCAGGAAGCTTCGCCGCAAGGACAGGCGGATTTTAAAGGTCTTCCGGTAAGACATAACAATCAGATTGTAAACATTACAGTAGAAACTGGCAGGAGGATAGACGATTGGCACGAAGTTTACGGAAGTATCGGCAGTTATAGAATTATCGCAGAGAGAGACGGAAGACGAAAAACAATATACGAAAAAATTCTTGAAAGACCTGTCATGGATATAATAAGCTGCGGATATATTATCAATCCTTTTGATAACATGGCGTTAATTGTAATCGGTGAATATTTTTGGGCATTTGAAGGATACGATGTAAGATATGTTTTAACCGGCTGCCATTTATCAACCGGGTTCAGGTAGAAAAAATTAATTAAACAAGTTTACATTTTTAATTTTTCTAAAAGAAGTTCTTTAAATTTTACGGCTGATTCGTTACTTGGTTCAAGGGCAAGAGAGTTTTCGCAGTCCGCGAGTCCCTGCGGATAATCTCCGATGTGGTAATAGGCCTGCCCGCGCCTGAAAAGACAGAACGGCTGATACGGATGAATTTTTAATGAAAGCGAATAATCATCAATTGCTTTAGGGTAATTCTTCGTTACAGAATAAACAACGCCCCTGTAATAAGCTGCCTTATATGAATCATTGTCAAGAGCGATGGAATTTGAAAAGTCTTCAATTGCCTTATCATAACGGCAGCAGGCAAAATTCGCCATTCCCCTGTGTTTATATATTATTGAACAAATTATCTTGTCCGGATTAAGGTCTAGAATTTTTGTGTACTGGGATATCGCTTCGTTAAAACGGTTCTGGTTATGCGAAGTAAGGGCTTCGATTAATAAATCGTCGATGTTCGCGTTGGAACTGTCAAAGGAACCGTTTAAATTATTCGCCGCGGAAGATTTTTCTTCATTAAAATACGGCGCGTTGTTTCCCGCGCGCGCATTAGCTGAATCTGATTCGATTGTAAATAAAAGTTCATCTGTCGATTCTTCGATTTTCTGGAAAAAGCTTTCGCGCCTTTTTCCCATTTCCCTTGTGTATTTTCTCTGATGGCTTCGTATTTCCTGAAATATTATATCAGCCAAAGAAAGGCTCGCGTTTACGGCCGCCAGTTTTCTTTTCATTGGCTCGTCAAAAGGACTGAATTCCGCCTTGTAAACAAGCTCGTGTTCAACTTCCGCCCACGCGTCTTGAAGGATTGTGCGTATCTGTACCTCTGCCAAATCAGTGCCGGGGCTTCCGTGTTTTTTTATTATTGACTTCGGGATTTTTATTAAAAGGTGAGTTGATTCATAACCGAATTCACGGAATGTAAAATGCCCCTTGGTTTCTCTTTCTGCGATTTTAAAATTCTTGCAGATTAAATCTTCCGCCGCTTCCAAATCTTCAATGAAAGGGCAAATAATTCTTACGCCCAAAAGGTCGTTTATAAGCGGCGGATTCATTCCTGTTTTTAAAAGGCGGATATATTTAGAAAAATAACTGTCAAAATTCTTTATTCTGCCGCTTAATACCGGATTTGAATCAAGGACACTGAGGATGTTTTCCATCTTTTCCTTTAAGTCTGTGACAACAAGATGGCGGATATCAGTGTATTTTTCAAACTCGCTTCGCAAGTAGTTTTGTTCCGGTGCCGAAATCATATATCCCTTTAAGATGTTCAATGCCAAAAAAAAATGCTGCCTGAAAACATCTGTTTCCAGGCAGCGCTTTGGAGTAAAGAAACCTGAGGTTCTTTACGTTAAACTATGGCTGCTGCCGGTTAGGGCCAAACGGAACTTCAGTAGCCTGTCTTTGCAGTTCAAGGTAACGAAGCACCTGGTTATGTCCAAACTGCTCCATTTCCCATACTTTGCGGGCTTCTTCGCGTGTCTGGATTATACCCCATGTCGCTTCATCGTTGATGTCGCGGTTGGTATCAAGAACAGCTTTATCATAAATTACCGATACATCTTTGAAATAGGTTACGAAATCGCCGCCGATACGGCCTGCGTCACGATGGATTACGAATCCGCCGAACTTAATAAAAGGAGTATTAAACGGATACAGAGGGACAATTCTCATGTCGCGGTTTCTTACTTCTGTAAGGTAGGCGGGGTTTCTCCAAATCAGTTCTCCCCAGCCGTCAAATTCAAGGTAACCCATGAAAATGCTTCTTTCGTTGCCCTGGCTGTCAATAAGAATTGTTGAAAGACCGTGCGGGAAATTAAGACCGTATACGCGGACAGCAAGTTCCCTGATCACGCCTACATTCTTTATGACGCCGTAAGCGGGCGCTCCGTCTTCCTGCGATTCAAAACGGGTTTTTATGCTTGTAATGCCGTCGCTTCCGTCCATCGGCTCAATTGTGCCGCTGTCGTTGACAGTTGTTGTTTCGTATGCGGGGATTTCAAACGGCGGTTTAATTGTCGCGTGTGAGTTAAACGGTTCAATCGGGAAACGCACCCTGACACCCATTACAGTGCCGAATTCCCTTGAAGTAGCTTCCCTTGTGAAGCTTAAGGATACATTTTCAACTGTCCTTGAGGAGGAGGTAAGTATTACTTCCCAGTTAACAATGGCCAGTGATGTCTTCATCAGATCTCTTTGCTGGGCTGTGAAACTGCCGCCCGCAACATGAGAGAAATCCATCAATGTCTGACGGTTCTGGTTAAGATCATTGTTAGGGTCGTCCGGACCTAATTTGACATTTATATCCGCCGTGAGGAGGGAGAAGTCGATAAGAACACCTTCTTCGGCAAACAGCGGACCCGTTAGCATCGCAATTACGACTAGAATGAGCATCTTTTTCATGTAAAGCTCCTTTAAAACACTTCTTAAAAAAAATTTTCTTACTTTCATTTTAATCAAATAATAATGTTTTGTCAACGAAAAAACATTAAATTTTCTCTTTTTGTCTGACAGTATCGCAAAGGCACTGTTATACCCCCGAAAAACCGTCTGTTTCATCCTGTATATCCTGCTGAAAATCATAGGAAAATACAGAATTTCCTTCGATAAAAAAACGCACGTCATTTACGTATGAAAAATTACGCAAAATGCTGTCGTGGAAGGTCAGGAAATTATCTTTTGTGTTTCCTCCTTCTAAAGGCGGTAAAGCTGCGCTTTGTGAAAAATTCGCGTAAACCACCCCGTCGCGGAACAATAACGATATAAGTTTGGTCCCTTTTGTAATAATCGGAAGCAAATCCGGAGAAACAGGCCCTAAAAGAGTCTCTTCCACATACTGGATTATGTTATCTTCCTGAGACCTTGAATGTTTTAACATTCTGTCTTCTACCGTAATAATCCCGTCACTTAAAGTATAAAATACAAAAGTTCTCCTTGCAAGCCCCAAATAAAAATACTCGGCGACTGCCAAAAGCGAAAGCAGAAATATAAGGAAAAAAGAGACTTTTACAGGGGAAGTAAAAAATCCGGCAACAGCTTTAAAAACTACTTTAAATATATTCTTCATTAACGTTCAAAAATACTGATGAAATTTGTTATTCCATTGTACAATGAAGTTATGAATTTTTGCAAGTCGTCTTCCCTTGTCATAAGAAGAGCGTCCTGCTGATTAGAAACAAAACCAAGCTCGACAAGAACCGCGGGCATCCGGCTGTTTCTTACAACAAACCAGTCGTTGGCTTTTCGCCCCCTTGAAGGCAGCGACGATCCAAAGACGTTTTCAAAACCCTGAAGAATCGAATCTGCAAGAAGGATGCTTTCTGTGGTATACGCTTCTTCAAGCATCGCGTTTAATATTGCGGCGATATCTGACGAATAATTGCCTGCCGACGTGCCAAGCAGGGAGCGGCGGTGTCCTGACGTTATGTGCCAGACTTCATATCCCCTGGCGCTTGAATTTAACGCGGCGTTTGCGTGAATCGATATAAAAATTACGGCTTCATTTTCTCTGACTGTTACGGCGTTTGCGATGTCCGCGCGCTGTTCAAGGCTGATGTATACGTCGGTATCCCTTGTCATCAGAATCCTTTTATCGGGATAAACGGCTTTAAGCCTGTCTCTTAGCGCAAGGGCTGTTTTTAAGGTGATGTCCTTTTCCAGAACCTGAACGCTTTTACCGTTAGCTGTAATTGTTCCGACAGCGCCTGAGTCTCTGCCGCCGTGCCCCGGATCAATTACGATTGCGGCAATGCGGAACTGCGACATTTCATCTTCGTAATACCGCCTGAATGAATTATCAAGAATATTAACAAATGAATCGGGGAAAACAAGCGCGCCGCCTGTGTAATAAGGAAGACTTACATTAAAAAGTTCGCGGTTATTGAATAAAAGGTATCCTGTTTCGCCTTCCGATGAAGCGACTGAAAAAGCCCCCGAATGACTGCCTATATTGAACACACCGTCCCTGAACAGGGGATCCCACCGGAATTGAACAGTCCTGTCCGAAGATATTGCAGATAACACGCCGATTGTTTCGTCAAGGGTTAGGGCGGATAATGAATGAGAAAAAGGCATTAAAAGACAGATAAATAATATTAACTGAACGATACTTCTTTTCATTTTGCTCCCGGCGAATCGATATAGTATGCCGCCCCCTGATATGAGCCGCGGATTAACGCAGCCCAGAAAGACCTGCCAAGCATTACCGCATTTTGCGGCGTTTCTATATTTTCGGCATTTTCAGCGGACACCGGAAGCGAAAAACCCGTAATTTTACGGACAGCATCGAGTGTTTCCTGCACAGTCCTGCCCATGTAATCGCGCAGCCCTGATGACTGAAACGCCGGAAAGGGATGAATGATGAACGTTGAATGAAGAATGTTGAGCGGGGAATGCGGGGCGTCAGGCAGATTATTTAATTCATTTCTTAACGCATCCGTTATATTAAATGCGTCCGGCGGAAAATTTGTTTTAGTTTCTAAAAATGCCGCTGTTTGCGTATCATTTGGATTAAGGCGGATTAAAACAGAGCGGGCGGCGTTCTCCGCGGCGAAAACGGCTGTTTCTCTTTCGCCTGCGCTTGCGATAATATTACCGCATTTTGTTACGTTATTTTCAGGGAATGAAACCTTGCTTCCTTCTTCGATGCGCATAAAAAAGTTATTAACATTTTCCGGTAATTTTTTATTATCGATAGTTAAGTCATCGTTATTAATAACAATCTGTCTGACAGTTCCCGGAATAGATATAAAAGCCCTTTCTGCGCATGTCCATTTTTTATTTTGAACAAGGCCGTCAGGTTCAAAGCCCATCGCGGCAAGTATCGCGGCTTTTACAGGCAGCGCGCCTGATGAATACGGATATGTCCAGCCCGACATATAACCGCCTGAAAGCCGCGCTGCGATTTCGCCAATCATCGGGCCATTTGACGTTAGTTTAATGTCGCCTTTAGCGGCTCCTGTGTTTTCTTTCGCGTCAAGACAAAGCGCGCGGATGCCGGCGCGGAATGTATCGAGTAACGCATTTTGTTTTTCTTTACCGATAACTGTAGGCATTGTATGGCCCATTTCGATAAAGTAGGGTGGAAAGAAGATATGTCTGTCGGCAAGCCCGCAAATCGTTATTTCGCCGTGATGCACAATCGCATCGACAGAAAACTCGGGGCCGTCCATATATTTTTCCGCTATGGCGCGCCCTGAACGCGAAAAACCAATCGCCGATTTTGCTGCCTGCTCAAATTCTTTAATATTATCGACCCTGCGGCAGCCCCTGCTTCCCATGTTGTCTACAGGTTTTATAACAAGGGGGAACGGATAAAGCGCTTCGTTAAGAGAAAGGCCGGCGTCAGATGCGGACACAGTAAAAAAATCAGGCGACGGAAGATTCGCTTTTTTAAAACATTCCCTCATTCTGGATTTATCCGAAGCGTTTAAAGCTGTTTCGTAGGGTATCCCGGGCAGCCCGAGTTTTTCGCTTACCCACGCGACGCTTGCCGAAAAATCGGTTCCCGCAGTCACTATTCCAAGCCTGTCAGAATTTTTTCTGACAGAACGCGCGAAGGCTTCAATGCCTTCTTTATCTTTTAAGTCGATTTGTTCAAACCTGTCCGCCATTGAAATGCACGGAGCGCTGCCGCTGCCATCAAGAACAATCGTAAAAAACCCAAGCGATTTCGCAATCTGTATTGCAGGCCCCTGCATAACGCCCGCGCCAAGAATAATAAGCGTGTCTTTCATACTAAATTTTCGGTTTTTTTTAGGTTTTAGTAAATCAGCGGAGATAGGGAAAAGGCGGCTGCCTTTTTTGCGACCGACACGAACTGCTGCCGGGTTAGGTAAATAAAATTATTGACAATTATCTTTAATTTGTATACATTGGATATGTAGAGGGAAAAATGTTTGAAGTAGAGAATAAATTCTATGAAAACAACAAAGAAGATATCCGAAGAAAATATCAAGGGAAAGCAATAGTCATTGTAGGTGATTCCATTATTGGTTCATATGATGATATTGGCGAAGCCTATAAAGATATGATTATAAAAAGAGAGCCGGGTTCATTTTGTTTAAAAAATATTTCAATTAATCCTGAACAGGCGTATATCGAAGATCACCCGCGTTTATCACCCTTCAGACTGCCGGTTCATGCATAAAGAGAAAAACAAAGCCTTTTCAGTTGAATATGGAAATATTACTGTAGAACTGTTAACAGAAGTTGAGTTATTTAATCCCGCAAATACAAATTTAAAATTTAAAACAACAGCGCTTTGGGACACGGGAGCTGTAATATCATGTATTTCACCCGGCGTACTAGAAAAATTATTATTAAAACCTATAGACTCTATTGAGATTGAAGTAGTAAACAGTACAGAACGCTGTGATATGGTACTTGTCCAAGTCGGTTTACCCAATGGTATAATGATCCCAAATATAAAACCAGCAGTATGTCATTTTGGACCGAAAGATGTTGAGTTCATTATTGGGATGGATATTATCAGGTATGGTGATTTAATGATTTCTAATAGTTTTGATAAAACGCTTTTTTCATTTTGCATACCGCCCTTACCAAGAAAAATTGATTTAACTAAAGAGGCGTACGCATGAAGCGCATAGATATTAAATAATCCCTACCTTCCCTGATAAACGCCGTGCAAGTTCTCCTGCCACAGGCGCCATTCGGTGTTGCCGGTTTTGACCGGAACAAATATGATAGTTGAGCAGACAGTTGATATACCCGAACGGGATTAATTTGAAACTGCTTATTGATACAAATATTATCATTGATTTTCCTAAAAATGAAACAATGTAAGTATGATTAAATAAAAATCCTGAAACAGTAGCAGCTACCTTTTTCGCAACCAATATTAGGAGAGAAATAATATGCCAATTATGTCTGAAGAAGAAGCGGATGTTTTAGATGAATTATTAACAAAAACAACTCCAAGAGTTAACCCCGCAGTTAAGGGAATTACAGCCAGAAAAGGTTTAAAATGCTGTCAGTTGATAATTTTTCCGCAGAATATATTACTTCTAAAGCTCTCGCTACCCGTCAAACACCGGATGAAATAATTCACGAAAGGATCAGCAAAGAACTCGCCTCTGCTGTTTAATTCTTCACTACTAGAATATCCGATGTCGCCCAACGCCCATACAACACTTCGAACCTAAACTCGAACCTGCGGATCATTGGTTTGCGAAAATTCAGTTCCTGTCACCCTCGCCGTTCAGGTAGCAGCTACCTTTTTCGCGACCTACCACGCTATATATGGTGTTGTTACGTGACATGGTACACCACGACTTTTTGATGCCTGTCACCCTAGCGCGAATCTGTTTTACGTTTGATAAATAACACGCTTCGCGTGCATAAAAGAGCGCCGGCAAGAACAGGAAGTTGTTCTGTGTCAGAATCCTTCCCCGCCGCCAAACGAATGGTGTTCACCGCCTGCAGGATTTGGGCCATTTCTAAGCCGTCCCCAACGATATCTGCTAGAAGACCTCTTACGGAAGTAGACGAACTCCCTTTATAAATACCCAGATTAGATCCGTTCCATGTGTACCAATCATGTGGAGCGCTAAACGTTATACGTACTTCACTGAGGCTACTGTTTTTAAGGTTGGTCTGACTAGTGGAAGACAACCCCTTATACCCTGCTAGAATATTGGTAACGGTATTGGTTAATTCAGTATCAGTATAGTGCGATTTTGTACCAACCCTGTAAATCGGCCATTTGAAGTAATCTGCATGCCCTGAATTTTTCATATTTGCTGTTCTATATTCCTCAAGAGTGCAGCTGGTTCCCGAGCACGATTCACCAATCCCCAAATGTGCACCAAGGGCGCAAAGTTCCGGCTCTGTTTTGCAACCCATAATTGCCGCCGCAATCATCAACAGCACGATCGGCAGTAATATTTTATTTTCTGTTTTCATGACAATTCTCCTTTATATGTTTTATTGGGTGACAGGCATCAAAAACACGTGGTGTAGTTGTTTCTCAACCACGCTACATATAGCGTAGTTTTCATTTTTTGAGTTAAACAAAGATGTCTCGTTTCTTCTTTTTTGAGATATTTGATTTTTTTGTTTAAAATTAACGTCTTTGTATATTTG
>Ga0209755_10006479_pt1 | contig 12943 bp, 7 predicted proteins | sample TergutCo191P1_FD_187301 | JGI IMG/M metagenome (GOLD analysis project Ga0209755, IMG submission 187301) | Cornitermes sp. P1 segment gut microbial communities from Petit-Saut dam, French Guiana - Co191P1 (SPAdes) (version 2) | ecosystem: Host-associated > Arthropoda: Insects > Digestive system >... | reverse complement strand
AAGATTGTATAAAAAAATGGCTGCCAAATGATGAAATTAATTTTAGAAATTTATACCAAGAATATTCAAATATTCATGAATTAAATAATAGTGATAAAATATCAAATACAAAATGGTCGTATGCAGATTTTAATTCTAAAGAAAAAATTCATGACGAAACTCGTTTAATTTTTAGAACGAATCCTGATTGGATGTCGGTAGATTATAATCCTTTTGAAAAATCTAATAAATATTTTTTAAAAATTCAAAAGGAAAAAACATCTGGTTATAATTCATATTTAAAAAAAGGAATTATGATTCTAAGAAAAGAGGGCATTCGTTCTTTAATAAAAAAGATAATAAAAAAGGGTAGAGAAAAATGCAAGAAATAATGTTTAAAAATATATGGCAAAGTTATAAAAAATTGTATTATGGCTTAGTTACTCTTTTATTATCGTTCATATACGGTTCTTTAGTTATTAATGGTCAATATTATATGTATATAGATATTGGTGCGGATACATATTCTCATTCTTGGCCCTATTATACTTGGTTTGCCGAACAAATAAAAAATGGGCAGTCACTATTCTGGAGTTTTAATCTTGGTTTAGGTGGGAATATGATATCATCATTATCTGGATTAATGGATCCTTTCAATTTAATATTATTTCTTTTCCCTAAACAATTATTTCCATTAGGTATTCTGGTTACTACAATTGTTAAATATTATGTACTTGCAACAATTGCTTATGCATATTTTAAAAAAATAGGATTTAATGGATTTGCTTTAGTTGTCTCTTCTCTTTGTTATACTTTTTGTGGTTGGTTTGTTTCATGGGGACAGCATTATAGTTTTGCAACTGTATTTGTATTGTTTACGTTCATTTTATATTCATTTGAATATTATATCTATTCTAATAAAAAAATATTATTGATAATTTCTATTGTATTATTGGCAGTTCATTCATTATATTTTTTTTATATGGTATCTATATTTTTTTTAATTTATTCTATTTTTCGTTATTTCACTATAGATAAGAAAAATAGAATTGTTTTTTATAAGTATTTTTTAAAATTATTTTCTATATATATTTGTGGAATTGGTTTGTCTTCTGTTGTATTTATTCCCCAAATATTCGTTTTATTGAATAGCGATCGCGTAAGCGGAGCAATAATTCCATCATTAAATATTTTAGATTTTAAAAATTATATAGTTATTCTCTCCAGAATTGTTTCAAGTTCCTTATTAGGAGTAAATAGCGAATTTGGTTATTATGGAATAAAAAATTTTTATGAAGATTCATTTTTAAGTACAAGTGTAATAGTATTCTTTTTATTACCTATTCTTTTTACAAAAAAAATAAGAAGTAAATTAATTATTAATATATTTTTAATCTGTGTTTTTTTATTAATTTTTCAAAATTTTAGTAATCCTTTATTTAATGCTTTTTCTTCAAGAACAACAAGATGGTTTTTTATATTTATTCCAATTATTTGCATAGGTATTGCTTATTCTATAACATTTTTGCAAAATATCGATGATTTAAGAGATTATCAATATAATTTTTTATTTGGTTTTAGTATTGGTTTTTTTATTATTTTTATTTTAGCAAAATATTATATAAAAATATTACATAATCCTGTTAATGATATAATTATTAGTTCAGCTTTAATTATATCAAGTATTATTTTTATTTTATTATTAATATTATTTTTGATAAAAATTCCCAAATATATATTTAATTCACTTTTATTAATTGTAATATTATTCGATTTGGGATATCAAGGTTATTTAATAGTTAATAAACGCAGTACAATTTCAGCAGACGGAAGTAATTTTTATGTTCCATATTTTGATGACAGTGTTGAATTAATAGAGACATTAAAGATAAAAGATAAATCATTTTATAGAATTGCAAAAAATTATAGTCATATAGATTTAGCTGATCCTTTAATTCAATCATATAACGGAGAAAAGTTATATAATAGTGCTATACCATCTACAATATGGAAATTACAATCACAATTTCAAATACCTGTAATGCAATCAAATTATTTTTACGGTTTTGGACAAAATGAAATGTTACGTGGAATTATGTGTGGAAAATATTTAATTTCTAATTCAATGGAACAAAGGTATGGGTATGTTCAAATAGATAGTTTTGATAATATGAGAACATTTAAAAATTCAAATTCACTTCCATTAGGGATTATATATAGTAATTATATTGATACTACAATATTTAATAATATGAATCTAGTTGAAAAAACATATTCTATTTATAGTGGTTTTTCTACGGAGGATCATGATTTAATAAATATGTATACTAATTCAACATCTCAAATACAAGAAAATTTTGAAATATATTCAAATAATATTCCAATAAAATATGAGATTATTAATAATTCAATTATTATTGTACCTCAAGATAACATTGAAGGTATAAAAGTATTATCATTTGTAGCAGAAATAAATAATAATATTTTTTCAACAATGTATGTATATAGTATTGGAGAAAGAAATGAAGAAATTATTACCCCTATACCATTCAAATTAAATAATATTAATAATATTCATGAAATATTTATATCAACTAATAATATTGATAAAATAATATTTAGTTTTCCATTTGAATTAAATATTGATAATATAAATTTTAAATTATGTAATATGGATTATATTCAAGAAAAAATAAATATATATAAACAATCATCAATGAATATTGTTTCACATTCATCAAACACAATAATTGGTAATGTTAAAAGTGAAAATGATGGATTATTATTTTTGGCTATACCTTACGATAAAGGATGGAGCGCAAAAGTTAATGGTGAAAAAAAACCAATATATCTTATTAATACGGCATTTATGGGTATAAATATTACGTCAGGTGAAAATGATATAATACTAGAATATAATGTACCTGGTATGAAAATAGGAATAATTATTTCAATTATTACATTTTTATTATTAATTTTTTATATAATAGTTAAAAAATACCGATTTTTAAATATTTTAATAAAAGAAATAAAATGAAACTCTATCATTAAAGTAATCAAATTATCTAAACTTCTAATTAAAGCAAAAACAGGAAATTTCTGGATTTTGATTTAGTGTTTTATTTATCGGCTGGGTTAAAACAGACAGAAAACAGAGATGTAGGAACAATATCAATCAGAGCATGTCGGAAATACAATAGAAAAAATTTATAATAAGATCAAAAATTAGGGGCTTATGGAAAAAGAATATTTATTAAAACATAAAAATAATGAAGTTTTGTTATTTGTTATGGATAACAATAGTCATGAAATTATTGATATTAAATGTATAATAAACAAGGACAGATTACCTTTTTTTTTGGATGATATAAATAATAAAATAAAGTGTAGTATTAATTTAAGCGAATGGATAAAAGGCAGGGGAATACCAGAATCAAGAAAAGATAATGAAGAAATAAAAGAAAATTATAATGTTAAAGAATTAAAAAGTCTTATGATAAAAGCAATGGGATTAAATTTAACCGATCACTATTGGCTCCATGAAGCAAATTTAAATATTAAATGGGAAGATATAAATCATTTTGATAATATATTTGATATGGTTAAACCGGGAGAAGATGTTTTTCCCGGAGTAGATAAAAATTTTAAGGATAAATCTCCTAATTTTTGTGTAGATGGAAGTATAGAAAAAAGATGGTATTTAATAAATAATGAGAGATATTTGATAAAAGGAAGTAAATATAGTAAACAGCAAGAACCTTTTAATGAAAAAATATCTTCTTTAATAATGAAAGAATATGGTATTAAAAATGTTGAATATGATCAAAAATGGACAAAGAAAGAAAATTTGCCTTATAGTATTTGTAAATGTATGTGTAATAATATTAATGAATATTTAAATGCCGGATGGGTATTTAGTAATATTGAATTTTCATCAAGAAATTATATAAATTATATTAAAATATGTAAAGAAAATGGAATAATTGACGCTAAAGAAAGAATAGATGAAATGATAATAATTGATTTTTTAATTGGAAATAATGACAGACATATAGGTAATTATGGAATATTGAGAGATTCAAATAGTTTAAAATGGATATCTATTAATCCAATATTTGATAATGGAAACTCATTTTTTCATGATATGAATGATGAAGATATAAAATATTTTGATGTTAATACTTTTAGTAAAGCATTTAAAGATAAAAATCAAAATAATCTTGAATATATAGATTATCCGGAATGGTATTGTAATAAAAAATCTAAAATATTGGAAATAATTGAACAAGGGTTAAAACCTAATAAAAAATTATCAAATAAAAGAATGGATAAAATAATAGACATTGTAAAAAAAAGAATAGATGTATTTGAAAAAATAATTAAATATGATTATTAGAAGAATTAACTAAATTATGCAAAGAAAAAAAGTATTTATTAGCAGTGTCCAAACGGAATTTAGGTTTGAAAGACAATTATTATTTGATTATTTAATTTCTGATGTCTTATTAGGTAAATTCTTTGAACCTTTTATATTTGAAAAACTGCCTGCTGTAAGTAAAAACTCAGAAACTGTTTATTTGAATGAAGTAAAAGAATGTGATATATACTTGGGAATATTTGGTTCAAAATATGGTTTTGAAGATGCAGATGGTATTTCTCCTACAGAAAAAGAGTATGATTTAGCTGAAAAATTTCATAAAATAAGATTAATTTATATTAAAGAAACAGAAAAACGTGAAGAAAAAGAAGATTTATTAATAAAAAAAGCAGAAAAAGATATTGTAAGAAAGAAATTTTCAGATTGTGATGAGCTAAAAACAATAGTTTATATATCATTAATACGTTATCTTGAAGAAAATGAATATATCAGAGTATCGCCTATTGATGCTACCATTAACAAAAACGCATCATTAGAAGATATTGATGAAGAAAAAGTGAAAAAATTTATTTCAAAAGCAAGAATTAAGCGTAATTTTCCATATGATGAAAATGATAATATTAATAATGTGTTAGAGCATCTTGGATTAATCGAAAATAATAATATAACAAATGCCGCTATTTTATTATTCGGAAAAAAACCGCAGAAATATTTCATTACATCATCAATAAAATGCTCTCAATTTTATGGTAATAAAATTGAGAAACCTATTCCATCTTATCATATTTACGACGGAGATGTATTTGAATTAATTGATCAAGCTGTTAGTTTTGTAATGTCACGCATTGATGCTACAGTAGGTGATAGAGATAAGAGCTTTCAAGCTGATGTTACATCAGAATTGCCGTTACAAGCAGTTACTGAGGCAATAGTTAATGCTGTGTGCCACAGAGATTATACCAGTAATGCCAGTGTTCAAGTGATGCTTTTTAAAAACAGATTGGAAATTTGGAACCCTGGAAATCTTCCATACGGCTTAACAATAGATATGCTAAAGTCTCACCACACATCAATGCCTTCAAACCCATTATTAGCGCGTCCAATGTATCTTTTTGGTTCAATTGAACAAATGGGTACAGGAACAGAAATGATAATAAATAAGTGTATTGAATATGGTTTGCCGGTACCGGAGTTTCAGCAGAGCGAGATATTTAAACTTATTATTTGGCGAAAAGTTGTAAATTCTTCCAGTAACGATGTGCTTACCTCCCAAGCTACCATGCAACCTACCATGCAACCTACCATGCAACCTACCATGCAACCTACCATGCAACCTACCATGCAAGTGCAGAAGCTGCTAGAGAAATTTGATGGTGAAATGAGTATGGCAGAAATCTTAAAGATTTTAAAAATGAACAATAGAGATTATGTAAGATTAAATTATATTCAACCGGCTTTAAAACAAGGACTTATCGAACTAGTGTATCCTGATAACCCAAATCATCCTCAGCAAAAATATCGATTAGCAAGAAAAAGGAATAAAAAATGAAAGTAATAATACTCGCAGGAGGACTTGGAACCCGGCTTTCGGAAGAGACAAACCTTATCCCAAAACCAATGGTAGAAATCGGCGGCCGTCCAATTCTGTGGCACATAATGAAAATTTATTCACATTGGGGATATAATGAGTTTATAATCCTTACAGGATATAAATCGCATGTTATTAAGGATTACTTTATTAATTATTATACTCGATATTCGGACATTACCGTAGATATGTCAAATAATTCGATAGAACTTCATAACCATAGAACTGAACCATGGAAAGTGACAATGCTGTATACGGGGCAGGATACAATGACAGGCGGACGTTTGCTCGCGGCAAAAGAAATTGTAGGTAAAGATCGATTTATGCTAACTTACGGCGACGGTGTAAGTAATATTAACATTCCCGATTTGATAAAATCGCATGAATCGTCAGGGAAATATGCAACATTAACTTCAATAAAGCCAAGCGGCCGTTTTGGCGCACTGGATATAAAAGATGACGGTTCAATAACTTCGTTTAAGGAAAAACCTGAAGGGGACGGTGCGTGGATTAACGGTGGTTTTTTTATTATGGAACATAATGTTTTTGATTATTTAAACGAAGGTAAGGACACCATTCTGGAAAGAAAACCGCTGGAAACCCTTGCCGAACAAGGACAATTAAACGCTTATAAACATACAGGCTTTTGGCGCGCAATGGATACATTAAAAGATAAAAACGATTTAACAGAGATGTGGTCAAAAGAAACTTGCCCTTGGGCTATGTGGTTAAAATAAATACAAAATATATTAATATAATACTATAAATATTTAGCGAAACCTCTGGTTCGGAACTGACGGTTTCGCTATAATATAAAGTATGAAGTTCTATAACAGAGAAAATGAAATAAAACGGCTCGATGAAATTGATGAAAACTCAAAAGAAAACGCAAGTTTTACCATAGTCACAGGGAGACGTAGAATAGGTAAAACTCAGCTTTTACTTCGTGCAGCACACAATAAATGCGCCTTGTATTTTTTTATTACAAGAAAAGCAGAGCCGTTTCTTTGTAAGGATTTCCAACAGGAGATCGTTAATAAATTAAATATACCTGTTCTGGGAGATATCAATGATTTTGGAAAGCTCTTTAAATATTTGATGCAGCTTTCTTTGGAAAAACACTTCATTCTGATAATAGACGAATTTCAGGAATTTTTTAATATAAATCCGGCTGTCTACAGCGAGATGCAGAATCATTGGGATTTTTATAAAGATAAAAGTAAAATAAATCTTATTGTATGCGGTTCGGTTTTTTCTTTAATGCATAAAATTTTTATGGATTATAAAGCGCCGCTTTTTGGCAGAGCAACATCTTCTATGATAATTAAATCTTTTAATGTGTCAGTATTAAAAGATATATTAAAAAAAGAATATCCCGATTTTAATCAGGAAGATCTTCTTGCATTATACGCTTTTACAGGCGGTATTGCGAAATATGTGCAGCTTCTAGTTGATAATAAAGCGCTTAATTTTAAAAAAATGATTGATTATATTATTCGCGAAGACTCAACATTTATAACCGACGGAAAAAATATTTTAATAGATGAATTTGGAAAAGATTATACAATTTATTTTTCGATTCTTTCCGCAATAGCAAGCGGAGAAAATACAAGATCAAAAATAGAAAATTGTATTGGAAAAGAAGTAAGCGGATATTTAACAAGACTGGAAAATGATTACGGATTAATTAGTAAATCATTGCCGATGTTTTCAAAAAGTGAAACAAAAAATGTCAGATATATAATAATGGATAATTTTTTTACATTTTGGTTTCGTTTTATTTATAAATATTCATATATTATAGAAATAGCGCAGTTCGAAGAATTAAAAAGAATTATAAACAGGGATTATTCAACATTCAGCGGGTTAATCTTGGAAAGATATTTTCGTGATAAATATCTGGAAGAAGGAAAAATTACAAAGATAGGTTCGTATTGGGATAAAACAGGAGAAAATGAAATTGATTTGATTGCAGTTAATGATATTGACAAAACGGCAAAAATAGCAGAAATAAAACGCAGTGAAAAAAATATAAAATATAATTCTTTAAAAGAAAAAGTTACGAATATGATTAATAAAAATAATTGCTTAAGTAATTATAAGATTGAATATCTTGGTCTATCAATGACAGATATGTGAAAAATGTGGTTAAAATAATGCTTGATTTTTACAAAAATAAAAACGTATTCATAACAGGTCACACAGGCTTTAAAGGCACATGGCTTTGCAGAATTCTTCTTAAAGCGGGAGCGAAAGTAACAGGTTATGCTCTTGAACCGCCTACAATGCCGTCTCTTTTTAAATTAACAAATACAGAAAAAGATATAAATTCTGTAATTGGCGATATAGGAGATCGTAACCTCCTTATTAAAACAGTTCAAAAAGCGAACCCCGATTTACTTTTTCATATGGCAGCGCAGCCTCTTGTACGCTTGTCGTATAAAGAACCTGCAGATACTTATGAAACAAATGTAATGGGAACAGTAAATATTCTGGAAGCTTTGCGTTTAACACCTTCGGTAAAATCATTCGTTAACGTTACTACGGATAAAGTATACGAAAACAAGGAATGGCATTGGGGTTATAGGGAAAACGAAAGTCTTTGCGGGTTTGATCCGTATTCAAACAGCAAATCATGCAGCGAGCTTGTTACTTATAGCTATCGTAATTCATTTTTTAATAAAGAGGATGCACCTTCTGTTTCTACAGCAAGGTCTGGTAATGTGATAGGCGGGGGAGATTATTCGGAGGACAGAATTATTCCCGATTGTATAAAAGCAATGGAAGCAAAACAGGAGATTATCGTAAGGAATCCTCATTCTACGCGGCCTTTTCAGCATGTTATGGAATGTTTGTACGGCTATTTACTTTTGGCGCAAAAACAATATAATGACAAATCCTTTGAAAGCTCGTACAATTTTGGTCCTGACGAAGATAGCTGTGTCTCTACGGGAAAACTTACAGAATTATTTTGCAATATATGGGGAAATGGCGCCAAGTGGCGGGTACAGGGAGACGGCGGTCTACATTCCTGCGGAATGTTCCATGAAGCTAATTTTTTAAAATTGGATTGTTCCAAATCAAAAGCCGTACTGGGATGGAAACCGTTTTGGGACATAAAGGCAGCTGTAGAAAAAGTGGTGGAATTTGCAAAAATCGGCGCAGATGATGAAAAATTAAAATGCATAGACAGGCAAATTAAGGAATATTTTGGAGAATTAAATGTTTGAATCAATGACAAAAGAACAGGCAACACAGCACATATTGGAAAATGTAAAAGAGTTTTATAAAACATATATGCAAAAGCTGCCTTACAAAGACGGGGATCGTATTTCGTATGCTTCGCGTGTTTTTGATGAGTGCGAAATGATTAATTTGGTGGACAGTTCTTTGGAGTTCTGGCTTACATCGGGCAGATACACAGACAAGTTCGAAAAACAACTTGGCGATTATTTAAAAGTGCCTTACTGTTCGCTTGTTAACTCAGGTTCCTCGGCAAATTTAATCGCGTTTATGGCGTTAACCTCTCCTTTATTAAATGAAAGGGCAATTAATAGGGGCGATGAAGTTATTACAGTTGCGGCAGGTTTCCCGACAACTGTTACGCCAATTTTACAATATGGCGCAGTTCCTGTTTTTGTAGATGTTACAATTCCCCAATATAATATTGATGTAACGCTTCTGGAAAAAGCTCTTTCCAAAAAAACAAAGGCAGTCATGCTGGCGCATACTCTTGGAAACCCATTCGATTTACAGGCAGTAAAAAACTTTTGCAAAGAAAACAATTTATGGCTGGTAGAAGATAACTGCGATGCGCTTGGCTCAACTTATACGATGGATGGCGTCACAAAGTTTACAGGAACAATCGGCGATTTGGGAACATCAAGTTTTTATCCTCCCCATCACATGACAATGGGCGAGGGAGGGGCAGTGTATACATCCGATCCCCTCCTTCATAAAATAATTCGTTCCATGCGCGATTGGGGTCGCGATTGCGCGTGTCCTTCCGGTAAAGACAATCTTTGCGGTCATCGCTTTAATGTGCAATTTGGAGAGCTTCCCGTTGGTTATGATCATAAATACGTTTACAGTCATTTTGGATACAATTTAAAGGCGACTGATATGCAGGCAGCAATCGGCTGCGCGCAATTGGAAAAGTTTCCATCGTTTGTGGAAAAACGCAAGACAAATTGGCAGCGTTTGCATAATGGTTTAAAAGATATGCAGGATAAACTGATTTTGCCAAAAGCCGCGCCTGATTCTGATCCAAGCTGGTTTGGTTTTTTAATAACCTGCAAGGAAGGCGTTAATCGTAATAAGTTAGTACAACATATAGAAAGCAAGAATATTCAAACGCGGATGCTTTTTGCGGGAAACCTTGTAAAACATCCATGCTTTGATGAACTTAGAAAAACAGGCGAAGGTTACAGAATAGCGGGAGACTTGAGGGAAACGGATCGCATTATGAACGATTCATTCTGGATTGGAGTGTACCCGGGAATGACAGATGAAATGATAGATAAGATGGTAAAAGTAATTAAGGAAGGGATAAATTAAAATGAGATTAATTTTATATATTAGGAAAAAATTATGACAATGAATTTATCGTCTCTTGCAAAAAGAGTGCAAGGGCAGCCGATGTTTAAAGTGCTTTCTAAGGTGAAATCAATGGAAGCGCAAGGTAAGTCTATAATTCACTTTGAAATAGGTGAACCTGATTTTGATACTCCTAAACATATTATAACTGCCTGTAATAAAGCATTATCAACTGGTAGAACCCATTATACCGATTCAATGGGAAACATGGATTTTCGTAAAACAATATGTAAAAATAATGTTTATACAAGAGGATTTGAGCCAACTCCGGAACAGGTTTTGGTTGTTTCGGGAGCAAATAGTATTATATATTACGCTGTAGCTGCTACATCAGATCCCGGTGATGAAGTAATTATTACAGACCCTTGCTTTCCTACATATACATCTGTTTTAACAATGTGCGGAGTTAAAGCAATTACCGTTCCTTTAAGAGAAGAAAATAAATTTTGTATTGATCCTTCAGATTTAAGAAAATGTATTACAAATAAAACGCGAATGATTATAATTAATTCACCAAATAATCCAACTGGTTCAGTTATGCAAAAATCGACTCAAATGGAAATTGCGGAAATTGCAAAAAAAAATGGTATATATTTGTTATGTGATGAAGTATACGCTCGTATGAATTACAGCAGCGAACCGTTTTTTTCGCCGTCAATAATTGATTCTTGCAAAGAATTTACCATTGTATTAAATGGTTTTAGTAAAACATTCGCTATGACAGGATGGCGTTTAGGTGTATGTATTGGACCTGAATTATTAATTGCGAAAATGAGTTTAATGTTACAAACAATAATAAGCTGTGTGAGTCCGTTTATCCAGGATGCGGGAATTGCTGCGATTACAGGTCCTCAGGATGATGTAAATGAGATGATGGGAACATATATGAAAAGACGAGATTTACTTGTTAAAGGATTAAACGAGATTGATGGCATAAGCTGTATAACACCGGAGGGCGCGTTTTACGCTTTTGCGAATATTATAGAAACAGGTAAAACATCCGAAGAAATTTCGGAACTTTTTCTTGAAAAAGCAGGTGTAGCTGTTTTACCGGGTTCTGATTTTGGGAATGGCGGTAATGGGTTTATAAGATTATGTTATGCGAATTCAGAAAAGAATATATCTGAAGGCTTGAGCAGAATTAAAAATGTTTTAAGTAAAAAAATATTTACCGGTGAAGTATATAATAAATATGATGATATCGAACCAAATAAAAAAAGAGTTGCTGATTATATAGCTGATTATTTACATAATCATGGTATAGATACTGTTTTTACAGTTACAGGCGGCGGTTCAATGTTCTTAACAGACGGTCTTGCTGCTGATTCCAGAATAAATGTTGTAAGTAACCATCATGAACAAGCTTCTGCAATGGCTGCTGTAGGTTATGCTAAATATAAAGGGATTGGATGCGCGTTTTTTACAACAGGATGCGGCGGTACAAACGCAATAACTGGTCTTTTGCATGCATGGCAGGATAGTACACCTTGTATATTTATTTCTGGTCAAGTTAAGAAAAAAGAAACGATAAGAAATTCAGGTCTAGCTTTAAGGCAGTTAGGAGTGCAAGAAGCGGATATTATAAGTATTGTTGAATCTATAACTAAATATTCTGTAATGATTAATAATCCTTTAGATATAAAGTATCACCTTGAAAAAGCGTTTTATTTAATGAAATCCGGACGTCCGGGACCTGTTTGGCTTGATATTCCAATGGATGTTCAATCGGCGGAAGTATTAATTGATAATTTACATGGATACACTCCTTTTGTTCAGAAAAAAACAAATATTGATTTTAATTATTTAACAAAATCTTTAATGGAATCAAAACGTCCCTTAATTATTGCGGGTCAAGGAATAAGGTTAGCTGATAAATGTACTGATTTTTATAATTTTATTCATAAATATAATATACCTGTTGTTTGTTCAAGAATGGGGCTTGATGTAATACCTTCTAATGATACATTATATATTGGCAGAATCGGCAATAAAGGGACACGTCCGGCAAATTTTGCAGTTCAAAACGCGGATTTAATTTTGGTATTGGGCTCTCGTTTAAGCGTAAGTTCAACCGGTCACGAATATAATTTATTTGCTCCTAACGCTAAGAAAATTGTTGTTGATATTGATCCTGTTGAGCATCAAAAGAATACTGTAAAAATAGATAATTTTATTAAATGCGATCTTAAAGACTTTTTTGATTTTATACCGGATGTTAGCTACTCTGTATCTCAAGATTGGTTAGATAGAACGTCTAAGTGGAAAGAAAAATATCCAGTGTTTAATCCCTTAATTAAACCTGAACAAGGTGTTGATTTATATCATTTTATAAATGAATTATCTGAGTGTTTGGATAAAAATGATATTGTGGTCACAGATGCAGGTTCTGCGGTTTATGCTCC
>Ga0209755_10006478_pt1 | contig 12945 bp, 11 predicted proteins | sample TergutCo191P1_FD_187301 | JGI IMG/M metagenome (GOLD analysis project Ga0209755, IMG submission 187301) | Cornitermes sp. P1 segment gut microbial communities from Petit-Saut dam, French Guiana - Co191P1 (SPAdes) (version 2) | ecosystem: Host-associated > Arthropoda: Insects > Digestive system... | reverse complement strand
CAGGTTATAGCGGCGATAGGACTTGAACCTGCGACCGAGCGGATATGAGCCGCTTGCTCTGCCAACTGAGCTACACCGCCGTGTTATTTAACTATATTAAAAATTATAGAAAGTGTCAATAATAATACCCGGCTGACCTATACCCTTCTAACAATTATCTTCTTTCCCTGAACACGGGTAACTTTCACTCCCCTGCCTTCATCAACCGGTTCGCCTTCAGTTCTGACATCATAAACTTCATCATCTATTTGAATTGTTCCTTCGGGATTGAGCTCACATTGAGTAACTCCTATCTTGCCTATCAGTTTTTTTAAATCATTCTCCACTTTATAACTTCCCCCTCCGTGTCCTTTACACCGCTGCGAACTCTGCAATGAATTAAATCAGCTTAAATTCTTTCGCCGCCATGCTTAATTCTTTATTCCAGCGGGGGCCGTTTAAATATTGACGCCTTGTTTCAACATCTTCGATTCTGCCTGCTCTGCGCTGAAGGCGTTTGAATGCCATGCTGACAGCGGTGCTCATGTCTACAAGGCTTGCGCCTGACTGTTCAAGGATTCGGTACTTGGCGTAAAAATAAGACGCGTCCCAGGGGTCCATTTCGCATAACTTTTCATCGCGCAGGATTTTTTGAATATCCTGCACCGCTTCCTGGCAGCCTTCGGCAGTCAGGCGGCAAAGCGCTAAAGAGTGAAACAATGAAAGTATCCTGTTTTGAACTTCGCCGTTTGTAAAATACAACTGTTCGCATTGAGCAAAACCGCTTCGCCAGTCGGCTTGTTCCGTGTATAAAAAGTTTTCATCAACAAATGGATTGGTATACGACGCGGATAATTCAACCGCTTTTTTGTAATCGCCCGCAAGATAGGCGGCTTCAATCTCAAACAAGTCAGCGTCGTTATTCGCAGGCTCCGGTTTTGGAATATTGTAATCCTGATAATAAACCCTGGATCTGTATATCCACGCAGCCAGAAGATTTTCTTTCTCGCATGTCATGCTTCCATAGGGTTCCTTTAACATTTTTTCAAATATTTCATGCGCTTTGTTGTAATGCCCGATATCAAATTCAATTCTTCCTTCCAAAAAACGGGAACGATCTGCCCAGTCGGGGCGTCCCGCTTTTAAAGACTGCTCTATTGATTTACGCGCGAGGTTAGAGGCGGTAAAAGCGTCGCCGTGCAGAAATTGCGCGGCAGCGGCATAATACGCGGATACTGCAAGTTCATGGTAATTGCCAATCTTCTCGGCATTGGAAAGAGCGAATCCCAAATATTCGATTGTTTCATTAACCTGTTTCTTGGAAAGACATACAAGAGAAAAAAGACGGTAAGCCTGCGGAAGGCAGAATGAATTCTTGCTCTGTCCCAGCAAAATCGCCTCTTTCGCTTTTTCCGCCGCTTCTTTTTCATCATGGCGTCCGAGGAAAAATCCGCAAAGGTTTACAAGTATCTGAGCCTGAAGAACAGGGAAGGTTTCATAGCCGCCGGCTAACGAATTTAGCTGTAACTGAGAAAAAACATTTTCAATTTCTTTTTCATGCCCGCAGATCAAAGCGTTTGAAGTTTTAAAAATACAGCGTATCGCGCCCGTTTTTTCAGATACCATTTCTTCAAACTGTCCTGAAATCATGGCTGAATCTATCGCTGTAATTGTTTTATTCACGATGTCGGAAGAGAAGGATTTTAACAGCAAAAGATCGTCAATCTGTTTTGCTCCGTCAATATCCGCGATTATTGTAAGCAGGCGGAAGCACGGATTCAAATTTCTTCTCGCCGCCCAGTCCAAAAGCCGCCCGCGGACAATCGCCTTTACGCGGCTGATTCTTTCGTTTATAACCTTTGCGGCGTGCTCTTCAAAATGACCGCAAAAGAGCCTCGGTTCGCGCACATTGTTGATTATGCCCATTGTATAAAGAATGGAAAACGCTTTCGAGATCATTACGGGGTTTTTATCTTCTTCTTCAAATAAACGCTGAAAAAGTTCCGGGGAATAATACCTGTTAAGCAGCGAGATCGCGTAGATTATTTCCCAGAGATCAACGGAAAGTTTCGGATAATATATGGTATTAATTTTTACATCATTTATAACTTTAATGTTATCAAATATTCTTTTGCATTGATCCATTCTGTCCTGAGATATGGTGTCTTCCCCCGTTCCAAGTATCAGTATTCTCTGATTATACTGTCTTTTAATTTCCGCTAACGCATCAAGCAGTAAAATCATAGCGTTATTGTCGGCAAGATGAATATTCTCAAGAATAAGCACAGGCGTTTTAGATTTTCTTTTCGCGGCGCTCAGGTAATAATCAAATATCAATAACAGGTATTTTCTGACGCATTTAATTACATATTCAGAAACTTCATCGCGGATACGCTCGCGGAAAAGGAATTCCCAAAGATTGTCAATTTCATCCGCCGGCTGTCCCGAAGTAACAGAGCGAATATTAAGCGACCACATATCAACAAGCGACCCGATTCCGATACTTTCAAAACACGCGGTTAAAGGCGGAAAATCGCCGTTTAGTTTTTCATAATACTCGCTTAATCCCGCGCGCATCTGCAAATAGAAAGGACAAAGAGCCAGCGTGCTCTTGCCTTCTCCCTGTTCAAATGTTTTTACAACGTCCTTTTTTAAATCAATTGTGTTGGCGACAGACGGTTTAAAAACTTTAAGTTCCTTTACCTTATAATAACTGCCGCAGCCGTATTTTCTTTTCTTTGTGTTTTTCAGCCATTCGGAAGGCTTATCGTATGAAGAATATGGAACCAGTTTCCTCGCGGCTTTATCATCAACAAAAACGCCGCTTATATTGGAAAGAAACCGGCAAAGAAGCTCCGGCGAGTCCGGCTGTTTGCTGGAAATAACGAGCGAATACCCAAAAAAATCCTGAGACGCTTCAACATTCGTTTTTAAAATTTCGATCAGGAGATAAATATCCAGCCAAAAACCGATTGTATCTTCGTTAAAGACCGCGGAGATAACAAAGCGGTCGCCTGTGATTTTTCCGCCGGCATCGGTAATCGCGCGGAGAAGGGATTCATCGAGCTGGTTGACAATATCAGGGCGCGTCCGGCGTAATTGGGACTTGAATTTTAAAAAAAAGAACAGATAAATCATGATTATTTTATTATCGGCAAAAGAATAGTAAGGTCTGAGACCCCGAAAATGCCTGTCTTGCGTCTGCCCCTGTGGAGTGGGACTAAATAGTTGTATATAATGACATTATGGGAATGAATGAAACGCCGTCGGCAAACCGCGTCCATATCGCGTTTTTCGGGCGCAGAAACGCGGGAAAATCGTCTCTTGTAAACGCTGTTACAGGGCAAAATCTGGCTCTTGTAAGCGACGTAAAAGGCACAACCACAGACCCTGTATACAAGGCGATGGAACTCCTTCCTCTGGGACCGGTTGTCATCATCGACACACCCGGCTTTGACGACGAAGGCGAGCTCGGCGAACTGAGGGTAAACCGGGCAAAGCAGGTATTGAACAAGACCGATGCCGCAGTCCTTGTTCTGGACGGCGGGCAGGCTGATAATCCCCTTCCCGCCGAAGAGGAATTAATATCCATATTCAAGGAAAATAAAATACCATTTATTGTTACAATTAATAAAGCTGATCAGGAAGAATTTCACACAAAGACACAAAAGCACTGTGAATTCTTTGGCATAGAATCTCTGCCGGTTAGCGCGAAAACAGGTTATAATATTAATCTTTTAAAGGAGAAAATAGCTGTTCTTGCTGCGAGCGAGGAGCCGAGGCAGCGGCTTGTAGCGGATCTTATAAAACTCAATGATTTAATTATCCTTGTAATTCCCATTGATAAAGCGGCGCCCAAGGGGAGGCTTATACTTCCTCAGCAGCAGATGATACGTGACATTTTGGAAGCGGGCGCATCTGCGGTTTGCGTCAGGGAAAGCGAGTTGCGGCAAACGCTTGCAAGTATCGGAACAACGCCTGCGCTTGTTATTACGGACAGCCAGGTATTTGCTCAGGTTGCCGCCATTGTGCCAAAAGAGATTCTTCTTACATCTTTTTCCATTCTTTTCGCCAGATACAAAGGTTTTCTTGAAACAGCGGTTTCAGGCGCGTCCGCTCTTGATAATTTAAAAGACGGCGATAAAATTTTAATCTGCGAGGGCTGCACCCATCACCGCCAGTGCGACGATATCGGCACTATAAAAATACCGCGTCTTGTCAGAAGCCATTCGTCAAAAGAGCCTGAGTTTATATTCTTTTCCGGCGGCGACTTTGTGAAAGACCTTTCGCCTTACAAGTTGATCATACACTGCGGGTCGTGTATGCTTAATGAACGCGAGGTTCATCACCGCAGAGAAATTGCCGAAAACCAAAAAATTCCGTTTACAAATTACGGTATAGCGATTGCGCACATGCAGGGGATATTAAAACGCAGCGTTGAGATTTTTAGAGAAGAGTTCTCGCCAAGACGCTAAGACACCAGGAATGCAAAGGAGAAAAATAATAAATATTATGGACGAAAATTTTATCGATCATGATTATATTAATAATTTACTAAAAGACGCAAAAAATGCAGGCGATGATTTAATTAAAAATACTTTGGATAAAGCTGAAAGAGGCGAATCGCTTTTACATAATGAAGTGGCAGCGCTTTTACTGACTGAAAATCCTGAGCATATTTCGCGTATTTTTGAAATAGCAGGGAAAATTAAAAAGAAGATTTACGGAAACAGGATTGTAATGTTCGCGCCTTTGTATTTGTCTGATTTTTGCGTAAACGAGTGTTCTTATTGCAGTTTTAATCATAATCATGAATTTGGCAGAAGCAAACTTACGATGGATGAAGTGCGCGAAGAGGTTAAAATTCTGGAAATGATGGGGCATAAACGGCTTGCGATTGAAGCGGGAGAACACGACGGACAGTGCCCTATCGATTATATTCTTGAATGTATAAAAACAATTTACGATATGAAATTTGAAAACGGAGAGATACGGCGCGTTAATGTTAATATCGCGGCGACAACAACAGAAAATTATAAAAAACTGAAAAACGCCGGAATAGGCACATATATTCTTTTTCAGGAAACATATCACGAGCCAACATATAACAGCGTTCATTCCGGGGGACCGAAAAAAGATTATTTATGGCACCTTAACGCCTTTGATCGTGCGCAGGACGCTGGCATTGACGACGTGGGAGGCGGCGTTCTTTTCGGACTCGCGGATCCTTATTTCGATGTTTTGGGTCTTCTTCTCCATAATGAACATTTAGAAAAAAAGTATAATACCGGCTTTCATACAATTTCCGTTCCGCGCCTATGCCCCGCCGCCGGCATGAATATTAAAGATTTTCCAAATCTTGTAGACGACAATACTTTCGCAAAAATAGTTGCGTGCCTTCGAATCGCGGTTCCTTTTACAGGGATGATTCTTTCAACAAGGGAAGATCACGATATGCGAAAAAAACTTTTAAAGCTGGGCATATCGCAAATCAGCGCGGGTTCCAGCACCGAAGTCGGAGGATACTCAAAGAGATCAAGGAATGAAAAAACAACCCCTCAATTTCTTGTAAACGACGAGCGCAGCGCAATATCAATCATTTCTGAATTGATGGACGACGGTTTTATCCCAAGTTTCTGCACTGCCTGTTACCGGGGAGGCAGAACGGGCGACCGCTTCATGTCGCTCGCGAAATCAGGCCAAATTGGAAACGTATGCCTTCCCAACGCCCTTATGACCCTCTGCGAATACGGCGAGGATTACGGAGATGATACATTCAGGTGGAAAGCGGCTGCCGTTATTGAAAATGAAATACCTCAGATAGCCAATGAGCGGATTAGAGAAAAAACAGCGGCGAATATAGAAAAAATTCTCGGCGGAAAAGAACGGGATTTTTACGTGTAGACACGCAGACCCGCCATTCATTTATCCCGGCAGCGCACTTGTTTCAAATGCTAAAAATTATGTATAATAACGCCAGCCCGATTAAATGGAGTTTATGATGAAAAAGTGTAATGCAGTTTTTTTAATTCTTATAATAATTATGCCTCTGGCTGTTTTTTTATCCTGCAGTCAGGATAAAAATGAAGGTTTACGCTATGGTTTTGCCACAGAACCCTCAACCCTTGATCCGCTGAATCCGTCAAATACCGCAGACGGCAGAAGCATACTTTTTAATGTTTTTGAAGGACTTGTAAAACCTCATACAGACGGAACAATGCTTCCCTGCATCGCCGAATCATGGGTAATTGAACAGGAAGGGCTTGCGTACATTTTTACCATCAGGGAAGGAGTGCGTTTTCACGACGGCTCAGTTGTAACTCCGGCTGATGTCAAGTTCAGTCTTGAAACAGCGGCAGGCGCCGGTTTTGACAGTCTTTCCAATATAACGAAAGTAACAATTCAGAATAATAATAAAGTAGGTATTTATCTTGAAACAGGAGATCCTGATTTCCTGCCGTATCTTACAGTAGGAATTGTTAAGGCCGATAATGAAGATCGCGAAAAAAATGTAATCGGCACAGGTCCTTTTATCATGGAACAATATACGCCTCAAAGAAGACTGACGCTGATAAAATTTAAAGACTACTGGAAAAGCGGTTTGCCGAATCTTGATAAAGTAACCATTATATTTTTCGCCAACTACGATTCGCTTATGGTAGCTCTGCGCGGCGGCAGTATAGACGGAGCGTTTTTAACAGGCTCTATGGCGGCGCAGCTCGATCACAGGAACTATAATATTTACAGCAACAATTCCGCGGCAGTTCAGCTAATGGCGTTAAATAACGCGGTTGCTCCTTTCGACAATATGCAGGTACGCCTCGCGGTTAATTACGGTATAGACATTCATGAGATAATTGACGCCGCGTTTTTCGGTGCGGGAGAACCGTCAGGAAGCCCGGTAATTCCCGGCTTGTCGCTTTATTATGAAGAATCATTGTCTTATAATTTTGATCCTGCTCTTGCTCAATCATTGCTCGCGGACGCTGGTTACGGCGAGACTAATAAACTCTCATTTGAAATAACGGTTCCGTCAAACTATACCATGCATGTTGACACCGCGCAGGTTATAGTTGAGCAGCTTGGAAGAATCGGAGTTGACGTAAAAATAAAACTTGTTGACTGGTCTACGTGGCTTTCCGACGTTTACTTCGGCAGACATTATCAGGCGACAATTATTTCTTTAGACAGCCCAAGCGTTGCGGCGCGCGGGTTTCTGAAACGCTACCGTTCCGACGACGGATCAAACTTTATTAATTATAATAACTCTGAGTTTGATGAAGTATTCATGGCAGCTCTTACGGAAACAGACAATTTTAAACGCATGGAATTTTACAAGAAAGCGCAGCGGATAATCGCGCAGGACGCGGCAAGCGTATACATACAGGATATTTTGTACTTTATAACTTTTCGAAACGGCTCATATACAGGAGCTGTAGATTATCCTCTGTACGTTATTGATTTTGCGTCATTATATGGGATAGAGAGTAATTGAATTTCATTTTCAGAAGAATAGCAATCGCTTTAATCACGCTTTTCCTTGTATCGATATTGTGTTTTTTAATTTTCAGCGTCATAAAAGGAGACCCTGCCGCGTTTCTCTCCGATACAAACGCGTCCAGAGAACAGATGGAAGCGTTACGTGAAGAGATGGGATTAAACCGCAATGTAATCGCGCGTTACTTTGACTGGCTGGGCGGTTTTCTTTCCGGCAATCCCGGAAAATCATATTTCTTCCGGGGAGAAGCAATTTCATCGCTGGTTTCAGCGAGGCTTCCTGTTACAATTTTTCTTGCCCTTCTTTCTATCATATTCATCTTAATCATATCTATTGTAATTTCTCTTTTAACGGTAAGAAAAGAGGGGAATATACTGGATAATATTATCAATATTTTTACGGCAGCCGGCATCAGCACTCCGGGATTTTTTTTAGGATTACTGTTTATTTTTATTTTCGGGTTTGGTTTTAAATTATTTACTCCGGGAAACTTCATCAATTACAATGAAAATTTCTTTGAATTTTTAAGATGCTTGTATTTTCCGGCGCTTGCTATCGCAATCCCTAATTCAGCCATATTGATAAAATTTATAAGAGGTTCCATATTCGCGGAACTTCAAAGCGATTATGTAAGAACCGCGAAAAGCAAAGGCGCGTCACGGCTTTATATTCTGCGCTGCCATGTTATTAAAAATTCGATTTTGCCGGCGGTAACAATGCTTGGCATGATAGCCGCTGAAGTATTTTCGGGCAGTATAATAATTGAACAGGTCTTTACGATTCCGGGAATTGGAAGACTTTTAATTACGGCGATCAGTTCCAGAGACTATCCTCTTATTCAAGTCATAATGGTTTACATCGCGTTTCTGGTTGTTTTTGCCAATACGCTTGCCGATATTGTCATAATGATTATCGACCCAAGAATCAAGCAGACAAGGAAAATCAGATGATAAATAACCGTCAGTTGATTATAGGCGCCGCAATCTCGCTTTTTATTATTTTAATGTCCGTTTTAAGTCTCATCTGGGTTCCTTACGATTACAATGAAATAAACCCTTCCATACGCCTTCTGCCTCCGGGTATAAAACATCTTTTGGGAACAGATTACCTCGGCAGAGATATTTTCTCGCGCATAATGGCAGGCGGCAGAAACTCAATCCTTCTTGCGCTCTGCACAGTAACCGGAGCCGCAATCGCAGGCAGCATACTCGGACTTCTTGCCGGTTATAAGGGCGGCGTTATCGGAGAAATAATAATGAGGATAATCGATACATTAAGTTCTTTTCCCGGTATTGTCCTCGCGCTTCTTCTGGTTGCTGTTATGGATAACAGCCAGTTCAGCATTTTTATAGCTCTTTTGATCCTATTTACGCCCAGCTACACCCGCATTATGCGCACAGGTGCGCTGCAGTATAAAAACTCAGCTTTTATTCAGGCGGAAAAAGTATTAGGCGCAAATTTTTTCCGCATAACTTTTATTCATATTCTGCCTAACCTCGCTCCGTCGCTTTTATCAGCTTCTGTAATCGGACTTTCAAACGCGATTCTCGCTGAATCCGCAATGAGTTATCTTGGGATGGGAATACAGCCGCCTGAACCTTCGTGGGGGCGTATGTTATTTGAATCGCAGTCATGGTTTTTTAACGCGCCGTGGCTCTCTCTCGCGCCGGGGATTTTTATCATGCTGACGGTTGTCGCGTTTCACCTGCTCGGCGAAGGACTGCGCCGTTATTTTGGAGTTGTACATGGCTCGCTTTCTTGAAATCAAAGGACTTTCGGCATGCGTAAACAAAAACGGAAGGACTCTTAAAATACTGGACAATATCAGTTTTAGTATTGATGAAGGCGAAATTCTCGGACTTGCCGGAGAATCAGGCTGCGGAAAGAGTATGACAGCGCTCTCAATCGCGGGACTCCTTCCAAATGACGTTAAGATCACTGAAGGACATATTTATTTAGAATCCCGCGAACTTACAAATATCGGCGAAAACGGGATGCGTGATATCAGAGGAAAAGAAATCGCCGTCATTTTTCAGGATTCAAGGCAGGCTCTTAATCCATTAATGAAGGCAGGCAGGCAGATTACGGAAGTTTTGGAACTTACCAGAAGCAAAGAGCGAAAGACAGAAAACACAGAAAGGAACAAAGAGCGGAGATTGGATAAAAAAAAGCAAAGAGAAAATGATAAATTATCGGCGCTGGAGCTTTTGTCCGCGCTTGGGTTTAACGAGCCTGAACAGATATTTAACGCTTATCCTCATCAGCTTTCAGGCGGAATGTGCCAGAGGATAATGACAGCCATCGCCGTTATTAATAACCCGAAATTGCTGTTAGGTGATGAGCCTTCAAGTTCCCTTGACGAAGAAAGCCAGGAAAAATGCCTTGCGATAATGAAAGAAATGAACAACAAGCATAAAACATCGCTTTTGATAATTTCACACGATCTTTCTATAATAAAAGAATTTTGCAGCCGTTTTATCATTATGTACGCGGGAAAAATTGTTGAAGAAGGTCCCGCTTCATCCCTGTATTCGCCGCTTCATCCGTATACTCACGCGCTTGTAAACGCCAAACCAAGCAGGGAAAAACGCGGTAAAAAACTGGAAAATATACCGGGAAAAGTGCCTTCGGTTGAGGATCAATTACAGGGCTGCCCTTTCGCGCCGCGATGTTTAAAAGCGAAAAATATTTGCAGGGAAATTTTCCCGCCTTTAAGCGTTATCGGAAACGGCAAAGTATACTGTTATGATCCGAATGATTCAGAGAGGAGCAGCTAATGACAGAAACAGTTCCGTTGCTTTCCATTAAAAATGTCTCTAATGTTTATACGGATAACAGATTGCTTGCCGGCAAACAAATTTCAAACATGCTTGGTTCTTTTCAAAAAAAGGAAAAAAAGCAGGTTTTGGACAATGTTAATCTGGAAATGCGTCATGGCGAGATTTTTGGTTTAACGGGCAAATCAGGCTGCGGTAAAACCACCCTTGCGCGCTGTATTTTGGGACTTATTGATTATTCAGGAGAGATAACAACAGGAGCCGATGTTCAGGCAGTTTTTCAGGATCCCGGCTCTTCATTGAACCCGGTAAAAAAAATCGGCTGGCTTGTAGAGGAGCCGCTTGTTATTCATAAAATAGGCACGCCTGCGGAACGCAGAAAAAAAGTAGACAAAATGCTGCTTAGGGTCGGGCTTGATTCGTCTTACAAAATGAGGCGCGTGCATGAACTTTCAGGAGGCCAGAAACAGCGCGTTTGCATCGCCCGCGCACTCATTCTGCAACCAGGGCTTTTAATCGCAGACGAGGCAATCAGTTCTCTTGATGTTTCTGCAGGCGTTCAGGTGCTAAACCTTTTTAAAAAACTTAACAAAAGCACAGGGCTTGGCATACTTTTTATTTCACATAACAAAGACGCGGTCGAATACCTTTGCGATAGAATCGCGGTGATGGAAAAAGGGCGTATAACAGAAATTTTTTAATTACAACAACGCGAATATGTCTACGGCTTTTGGGGGGCAGCCTTTTACGTGGTTTTTAAAATTCTGTGTACAGTTTCCGATACCGAGACAGTCTGCGGCTTTTCCTTTGAAACCTTGTCCGATGCAGATTTTTTTGCCGCGCGTTTCGCTACCTTTGCGGTGAAGGGCAAAAATAAGCGCGGCGTAACAAACCGAACAGGCTTCTCTTTCGTCAATAAGACTGCGGTATTTGTCGGCTATCCTGTCGCTCTTTATCTGGCATTTCGGTTTTTGTTCGATGTTTAGTTCTGTTACTTTTACTTTTTGCGAAAAGTATTCGCCTATTCCGTATTTTTTACCATAAGCCAGATAGCCGATGTCGTCGGGATTGTAACCGATTAACTGAGCGCAGTAAGAATCTACCAAAAGCGGATTTTGCCCTGCGATTATTCTGTTTGCTTCTACGGGAGTTCCGCCTTCTTCAAAACTCAGATCTCCGCAGATGCCGTCTACTACGCAGTAATGGGTTTTTAACAATACGTTTAACCCGGCTATTGGTTTATGCAGTCCGAGCGCATGGAAACGACGCATTTCACTTTGCGGCATACACCCTTTTAAATTTTTCATGCAACAGGTTAACCTTGTCTGACTGTGCGCTTTTAAAACAGGTACTGTAATTAAAAAATCGCTTTTTAAAGCGGTTTCGCTGATTTGAAAATCAATATTTTCATGTTTAAGAGAAATAAATTTATCGTCTTTTAAATCTTTAAGCGCAACGCCGTATTTTTTATTCAGCGCTTCATAACCGCACGCCCTGAACGCCTGTTTTGTGCTATGGCCGCAGGCTGCGTTTTCAATTATTTTTATATCTTTTATGCCGTAATCTTTTAAATATTGAATAATTCCTTCCAGAACTTCGGGATGAGTTGTCGCTCCGCCGCTTGCCGGACGCTCTACTACAAGGTTTGGTTTTAAGGATACAGAAATACTTTTTTGTAAATAAGAGTTAATATCGGATACGCCAAGAGTATCGTAAGTTGTTTTAACCCAGTCTTTACCGTAGTTTATTGTAATCATACAATACCTTAAATACGTTTTCTAAAATTTTAAATATTTATTAAACAAACTGTCATTGTTAGTTTTAAAATCTTTGCTTATAATTTTTTCTTCTATTCCGTAATCAATTATATACATATATGAACAGCCTGCTTCGATTTTATTTGAAAAATGATATAAATTCCACAAATACGCCTGAACGGAAGGAGACGCGCAGGTTCTGTCAATTTCGTATCTTATTACGCTGAATTCATTTTCTTTTAAATTTTTTATAAAATGCAGATAACAGATAAAATCAAAGTATGAAAGCAATTTGTCTATTTGGTATCCTAAATCGGAATATGTTTTATGATAATCTTCTGTGTACCAGTTCGGGTTGTTGTCGATTAAATGCATCGTCCTTGCCATATTTTCGTCAAACCAGAGTTTGTTAATAATCTCGTCTAAAAATTCTGTTCTTCTTACTTTTATAGAAGAATTCCATTGAAACAGCGCGAAAATACTTCCTATTGCCATTACTACAATCAGCACCAGAGATAAATAATTATCAACAGACCAATTATTAACAATTTCCATTTTAAAATTATAGCCTATTTTTTAACATAAAACAACTCCGCCCCAACATCTGCATCGATATTAAGGCGGAGCTGTTAAAACACAATAACATTCTTTTATAAATCTGTTATTTACGCCACTTTAAACCGTGATACTTCTCCTATCAAAACAGTAATTCCGTCACGGTTTTTACCGCTAATTTCGTTTACCTGATGCACAGCTACATTGATCTGGTTTGCGCCTGTTGCCATTTCGTTCATGCCGCATTCAATTTCCTGCGTCGCTTTTTCAAGATTTTCGCTTTCGCGGATAACCTCACGCGCATTATGCAGCATTTCATCAGACCTTGAGCTTACCTGGCGCGTAATGTCATTTACCTTGCCAACGCCTTCCAGAATTT
>Ga0209755_10006477_pt1 | contig 12946 bp, 9 predicted proteins | sample TergutCo191P1_FD_187301 | JGI IMG/M metagenome (GOLD analysis project Ga0209755, IMG submission 187301) | Cornitermes sp. P1 segment gut microbial communities from Petit-Saut dam, French Guiana - Co191P1 (SPAdes) (version 2) | ecosystem: Host-associated > Arthropoda: Insects > Digestive system >... | reverse complement strand
ATAAATAAAAATTAAAAAAAAAAAAAAACAACATATATCTAACCACCAGATAGTTGTGTTCGACAGTTGATTAATCCAAATGTGGTTTATAAAGACACAACGGGGATGTCGAACCATATGATTACAGGATGGACAATTGAGGAATTGAGATACCATTTCCAGTGGGGGTAGTCAATTTTTCTCTTCTCCAGAGAGCATCCAGACCAGCTCTGGGGCCCATCTAGCCTCCTAGTCAGTGGGCACCAGGAGCTCTTTCTATCTAGTGCATAGTTTAAATATGAGTGGATCTATACCTACACTGACCTGTATGCCTTTATGATGTACACAGGGACATTTTTACTTTATGATTTACCTCCATACCATGAGCATAGGATGATGTGAATATAGACTTAAGCACAATTTGCTGTTTGATCTTCCGTTGAATGAATGATATTAAAATCCTGCAAGTTTAGTTCTTTGAAACCATGCATGACACCAAGACCAGAGAATTTATTTTAATTGTTGTTAATGTATAATTCTCTGTTTGTAGCTTTGTACACAGTTTTGGGATCCTTGTACCTTGATGAGATTACTCTGGAACCAATTGAAGTGGTACCAACACTTGCAACAGCAACTCTGTTTCAGCTGGAGGGAATCATTGATCAGTGTGCAGAGATTATGATTGAAACAGTCAATGCAGAGGTATGCATTCTTCATTAACCCTTTAAAAGACTGACTGTGGGAACTGAATGTTAAGTTTGTTATTTATTTATGAGAAAGCAGTTAGCTATGTTGGAATTTGACTGCCCTTATTAACATTTTTTGTAGTTTTACTTGATCCATCTAGGCAGAGGCTGGGCTACCTCACATTAGGCTATGACCACTTCCCAACATCATTTCCAGTTCATTATTCACTAACTGTCATATTAGTCATCTCTGTTTGATCTTACAGCATCATTAAATGAACCATAAAAACAAAATATGATATAAAGTCCTTGATGGATAAAAAATACAATCCAGCATTTTATAATAAATGAAATTGCTTCCAAATGTCAGTAATAAACAAACTTAAAAGAAAATGTTATATTTTCAGACAGCAGTTAAATATTATGAGGCAGCTTGTGAGTATGGAGTTCAGAAAGTGAAGGAGGTAGCATTTAAATGGCTGCTCGTCAATCTGTTAAGTCACTTCCAAGATCAGTCCAAACGTCTTCGTGAAATCAGGTAATGTGCCCTTGTACCACTGTTCTATGTGCGGTAGATGCTTGTTGCGCTGTGTTTGACACATTGTTTAGATACCAGATCTAAGTTTTTTCTGAGCTGTTTTCCAACACTTCTCTTAGATGAGAGCATGTTCCACGTCCATACAAAACAATTCAGAAGACATATTTTTCTTTCTTTAGCATTGACCTGATGCAGAAGCTAGTGTCCAGTTCAGACCTCTTTGTGATGCAGACAGAATTCTCTATCTATGTGCTTCTTCGGTATTGGATGTTCCTGCACCTCCATCCTGAATGGGATTCTTCATCAAGGGAGAGCCTTCTTGAAGCACAGCAGTATTTTCAGAATTGGAAAGGTGAAATAAAGAGTTTTTTGTTAATACATAAATAAATACATAGTGTTATATATAAATAATTTGTTCACATTCTTCCTAACAGTCTGCATTATATAACATGCGAAGTTGTGAAATCATCATTATATAATGAAAGAATCAGTCAAATAACAAATCTCATTAATTGCAGATGAAGAACCTTTTCTAGCAAGCAGAGAAGGCAAATGTTTTGCTGGTCCATTTCGAGCCCTGAGATTCCAACATCTAGTTAACCACCATCTGGATATTGATATGCTTAAGTCTGATCGAATTGTGCCACAGGATTGGTTGGCTCCATCAGTATCACAGCAGTGGTACCACATGTTGAGAGTTGACCAAGGCCTGGACAGAGGGTGAGAATTTGTAAACTGTGATCTGACCAAGTGACACTGTCACAATAGAGCCCATAGTTTTCAGATTTAATTTGTGTTTCCTGTATTGTTAATATTTTACTTTTTGAGGTCATGTATGAACGAAAGTATCTAAATTTAAGCCAGTATGGGTTAGTGAGGTATAAAGAGTGCACTGTGTATGAGAAATTAATGGGGAGTTGGTTACTGACAGTAATTCTGTTCTGGTTGCAAATGACTGTTTGTAGTATTGATAATAATGTAGTTAGTAGAAAAAACTATTAGTTATATTTTCATAGTAGTGGTCACCAATTTGTTTATGGTTTATTTAATGATTCAGTATCTGAGACTAACATTGGAGAGTGTGATGGTATGTGAGTAATGAATGAGAGAGGAACTTGTAAGAAAACAATCATGGCTTAATTAGAGGTACTGTGGTGGCATTTACTTGATGGGACTGAGGAAAACCATGAGAAACTTTAGCCATGATAATCAAAGTCCCATTTGAGTTTCAGTCTGAGCACTGAGTAATAATAATAATAATAATAATAATGTGAGGAGCATAAAATGTTCCCTGCACTTTCTTCTGCAGTGTGTTTAGGAGTTATGATTTTTCTTTTATAAAATGTGTGACTCTTCAGTAGGGGTGTACAACAGGTGAGAAGAGCAGTCAGGTAGCTGATACTTGGTGTTCAAGGTCTGAGGTTCTGACAGCAGTGCATATCAAGATTACCGTCATCTGGGATGTGAAGCCGTCTAGTCTGGTAGAATTGCTGTTGGATGGTTACTCTACCAGGCTACATATTGTCACATTACAGGGGATTGAGTACATTGCAAAGAGCAAGCTATTTTATGTACTGTTATTGCATTAAGAGGGAAATATTTTTCAGGCCAAAATCAATAGAAAATGATGAGTTCTGCAGGGATTGTGTTCGCTGTGGGAGAACATTAGTGAATGCAGGTGAACATGTTTGGAGGTGGACTGGTTTCAACATGGGACTTGACCTCATCTGGTCATGCAGTACTCGTACTCTTCGAGTGAAAAGAAATCATCGCACAGAACATGAAGTGATGCTGAGCTTGCAGTCTCGAAGACACATCATGTGCAGGTAAGCTTTACATGTCAGTTAACCTCATTGACAGTTATCATTAGTATCTGAAATCTCACAATTCAAATTTCACTACCATACATTCAGTTTTAAAACTGACAGCATTAAAGGTTTCAGAATTGTAATAATATATATAGTGACATTATGTTAACCAAGAAGAGTAAGGGAAATGAGAAATGTAAGGAAAAGATAAGGGTTTCTATGTTTATTGTAAATGAAATAAAATGGGATAATAAAGCTTAGTTAGGTACAGAGAAGAAAATTTGGTGGAGTGATGGGTAAGAAGAAAAAAAGGAATTGATTGGAAGAAATTGTCTCAAAGCACTCAAGTAGCATGTACATAATATTAGAATGATAAGAACTTCATTGTTTGCTGGAGGAGAACTGAGAAATATTCAGATACATGATTCCCAAGTATAGACTTTACGAGTAAACTGAAACATTGGTGTTACGTAATTCATAGTTGCCATTGTGAGAAACTCGTATCTCACAAATCAAACTGAACTGTCATACAGAAGTTTGGGAAGGTCCAGATATTTGGTAAAGTATGCTCATAAGATTTTTTTCATGTATATTTTGCATAACCTGCAAAAGTATTGAGGAATAAACATAGATGTAATGTTGCATTTCAGTCCCTTTTTTGAGCCTTCCAGTATCTTGCATGGATGTTGTTAGTCTCTGCCAGGTTTAGAACTGAATGAACATTTGGCATGGTGTTGCATTTTACCAAAATAAATTCATTGCTCTCTTACTTATTGTGCTCATCAGTAGATGACAAATTCCTCCAATTATGTGTTTCATAAAGGAGAATTGTTGCTTTGTTCTGGTTCTGATGATAATGGCCCCTGCTGTTTCCGTTTTACATTTGCAGAGTGACATTAGCATCTTTAAATGAACAGAGACAAGTGAAACATACACAGTCCACAGGTTTAAAGAGCCTTACCTTGTACAAGAATGAGGAGGTAAGTGTACTATTTGACAAATGTGATGGTTTAACGTAGGGGTACACACATTTTCAAAGAATCTGGGGGGCCACCTCAAAATTGCAGGTACCAGAAGGGTGACATGGAGCAAGTTCCACACTTACGACCTATCAATATGAGGGAGGAAATTGTACTATACATGAGAAAGTAAGACTGACCCTGTGCATGCTATGTAGGTGTGTGGGATGGAGTAGAAGTATAGCCAGCTGCATTTATTCTTAACCTTGAGGCTTCTTGTTGGACGTAAGCGGTCATCTTCATGCTCTTGTCACTTTAACCCTGAGAAAAAAAAACCCATTACCTATTGAATGGGAATGTGTGTGGCCCATAGTGCTCATCTGGATGTGTTGGAGAGGGGAAAAATCTCATGCCGCTGCTGGCAATTGAACACTGATTCCTCAGTCAGCCAGCCCATAGCTTAGTCACTATACCAACTAGGTTATTCTAGCAGACATAGTGTGAATGCTACATAAAAGTTTTATTTATTTATTTATTTTGTTTATGTTTTGCTGACCATGCATCTCAATATACTTATCTTAGTAATTAACCAACTTGATGCACAAATTTTTTGTTTTACAATAAGTTTGTTTCATGCCTCTACATGTTTCGAGCAACATGTGCTCATCATCAGGAGGTCAAAATTGTATTATACAACCTCTGGTATCATCACACCTATAGGTGGCCGTCCCGTGCACAGGTTGAGAGAGGAGTCCTCTCTCAACCTGTGCACTGGACAGCCACCTATAGGTGTGATGATACCAGAGGCTGTGTAATACAATTTTGACCTGCACAGGTTGAGAGAGGAGTCCTCTCTCAACCTGTGCACCGGATGGCCACCTATAGGTGTGATGATCCCAGAGGCTGTATAATACAATTTTGACCCCTGATGATGAGCACATGGTGCTCAAAACATGTAGAGGCATGAAATAAACTTATTATAAAACAAAAATTTTGTGCATCAAGTTGGTTAATTACTAAGATAAATAAAAGTTTTATGTTTCATAGCGAAATTTTGAGGAAATTTACAGATTAAATATTAAGTTAAGTTGCTATGTAAAATAACATTAAAAATTGATCTTTTCATGTTTACATAGGTTGAAGTTACTTGGTGGAAGCTTTTATATAACAAATTTCATGGTCCAGGATACTTTTTGAATAGCTTATATTTATCCAGTCGGTCATTAAATTCCCTCATTCTGTAGAACCCAAGAGTTCATTGCCATGTTCACAAGAGCATACACCATTCCTTATCCTGAGTCATACAACTCAAAATACAAATTAAATTTATTATTGGTAATTTACACTAATGGTTGTCAAGTTTCAGTCTGATTTTTATCGATTCCCCATTTTACACGAATTCCTCTTAAAGCTGTGTGTAGTATACTTTTGTCCTTAATATCTATAAACATTTTATTTATAATGTTTTTTTTTGTGAGTATTTAATAAAATAGCTGGATGTAATATCTGACTGTTTTCTGTGAATCTATGATGTGATTAGTTTGGCAAAAACATATTTGTAACTACAGTAAATGATCATAAAGAACAGTGAGGTACATCAAACTTAAAGAAATGCATTTGGAAAATACATGTATTGTGACCTGGAGTGCATCTTGCTACTAAATGATAAAGGTCATCACCATGTTTCAGGTCACACTGTTGGTACTTGATAAAGACCTTTCATACCCATTGCTGCTGTCTGTTAACCTGCTCTTCAATACTGGTGTTGTTCCATCTCAAGAAACAGGAACCACAAGTGTTCTTCCATCACCATCCCCAACACCAGTTGTCAATGAAGAGGACTAGTCATATGTGGAGTGTAGAGGCTTATACTCATGAATGGACTTCAGTAAAAATCTTCCCTGCACAGAAAGGAAGAATTTATATAAAAACATTTAATTTCAGTCTTTAAAGCTGTGTTAGGAAATCTGGATTTTTTATGTACCATATTTACCCAAATGTAATGTGACGCTGCTTAGAAGGATGCCCCCCCCCCTTCTAACGAACTGCATTTCCATGTAGTTCTGTTTGAGAAGCTGATATTTCTTCAACTAGTCAATAAACCCCTTTTCCCCATTTTATGGAACCCTGAAAGTTCATTACCAAATTCACAACAACCTGCCACTTGTCCCTACCCTGAGCCAGATCAATCCAGTCCACACCCTCCTACCCAGTTTCTTTAAGACACATTTTAGTATGATCTGTTTATGCCTAGGTTTTCCAAGTTGTCTGTTTTCCTTGGGTTTGCCCACAAAAGCCTGTATACACCTCTCCTTGTCACCACACATGCCATATGCCCTGGCTATCTTATTTTTGCTTCCCATTCACATTCTACCTTATGCCCATAATACCTGTATGAACATGTTTAACTTTGTGTTCAAGTATACAGTGCCCTCCCCCACTGTTTTCAGTGATGGATTTGGAATAAAAAGTAATTATATGGTCTTGTTCAGGTAAATATGGTATCCAGATATGATTCCTTGAAATTTATTTACATTTGTGCTCCTACATGACTGATCTGTCTGCATGTACAGCTTAATGATGGATATTACTAATTTTTTAAGTGATTCTGTCAGTATGTAGTTACCAAATTTAATGTCAGAATGGAATGGAGTCTTCTGTACAACACTGACTTCACCATCCACTTTGCCTTTTTGTATGAAGTAGTTATGTAACATCAACTTAATACATATAGTACTTTATATTTTGTCAATATATTTTTTTATTGCAATGCATATTAACATTTACGATTATTATTTTTTTTTATCATCATCCTTTGTTTTGTACAGAATATATATTTATTATATACTAAGTAAAATAAAAAATTTGTGTGTGAGTCATGCATTGAAGTTGCAAGTAAGCTATCCGTTCATTTGCTTGTAGTTTTTACAGATGTTTACCCGATACATGCTATTCTCATTCCATTTCTTTATTATTATTATTATTATTATTATTATTATTATTATTATTATTATTATTATTATTAACAATGCATTTCATATTGTAAGGTTTGTCAGATAAAATGTAAAACGAAAAGGTGTTTTTACCATATGTTTATAGATGCTAAAATTCTGCAGTTAAGGTATTAATTTAAGATTACCATGTTCTGGAATGTGACGTGGTGCAATCTGGTATACTAATATGCATGTTATTGAGGAACATACAGCCTCCATCTTGAGGGTAGTAAGTTAGTTGTCTAACAGGCTGGATGGAGTCACATCCCAGAAGACAGTAATGCTAATAGTCACCACCATGGGAACCTCAAATCTCACAAGATATTCCATATAGAAATGTGATGATGGGTTATAAAATTGTGTTAAGTTGAACAGTGATGTGGGTCATCTAACTCACAGGTGACTTACTGTTAAGTCTCACTTTCAATTAAAACAGTTTAATCTCATTTGGGGAAGTTCAATAAGACTGAAAATGCCATACATTCCCTCTGTTATGTATTTTACCACTTAAGACAGTGGTACAGTTTTGTTAGACAAAGGAAATGTATTAAGTCACTCAAGTCCTGCACACAATGTAGTGCAGAAATTGTGGGCTAGCCCTTCAAATACGTGTTTGAAATTTTTTTAAAGCAGTGTTATAGGTCCACATGAAATAAGAAAGGAAACATACTTGGAATTAAGCCACTGGTAGCATACTGTTTTATGCCAAACTCATTCATTCAAACAGCAATTTATTTAAATAATAATGGTGATTACAATTGGCATAGTTACCATCAGTGCAATGTGTGATGTTATACAGGGCGTTTCATAATGTTCTCCATGATTACAAACATTTATAACAAGAAAACCAAGGGACCTACCACAATGGAATTGTTCACAGCCACAGGAAAACTGAAAAAGTTCTTTTTGACAACTAGAGATATTTGATGTGTGCACCACAGGTGACACGGCACACATTGATACAATATTCATGTTCTTGTCACACGTGCGTCAACATGGGTGCATCGATATTCTTCACTGCTGCAATGATTCGTGCCTTTAGGTCAGTGAGGTCACGTTGCAATGGTGGGACGAATACTTTGCACGAAATGCACGTTGCACAGTAACCATGAACTTACTCGTGTGATATTCCAACACATGAAACGACTTCTCCCCCGGAGCGGCCATTTTCTCACTACATACACTCGCATCGCCTAGCGGCAGAAATGTGAACTATGATGAAAAACAACTTACTGGGAAAAAAATTTTTGAGTTGTTCCTTCTATCTGTACAGGTTTTTTAAATGCATGTCCTATGGTTTTCCTATAATAAATTTTTGTAATCCTGGAGTAAATTATGAAATGCTCTGTATAATAATGCTTTATATTTTCAACTACATATCCACTTTCTTGACATAAATTGTAGTAACTTCATTGGTATCACAAATTATTCAGGTACTGCTGGAAATGGATGCAAATTTGGGTGCTATTGCTTGTATATAAGAAAACTGTATCAACAAGTACTCTTCAAATTTGACATTCAGAGGATCGTGCATCATGATATATACTTACAATAAAAGCCAATGAGATGCACTATTTCTCAGATTTATTTGAGAAATAGTGCATCTCATTGCCTTTTATTATACAAACTCTTTTCGAAATAAATTATTTAGTAGCTGCATGACAACCTTTGATGACATTTATGCCACTTAAAACACAGGTATTTCCTGCAAGTAATGTGGTGAGAGGTACTTATTAGAGTCACTTGGGACCATATAAAATACATGTAATGCTTGTCAATGTCAGTAAATTGGATAAACATTGTTTTCTTTCTTACTTTCTTTCTTTCTTTCTTTCTTTCTTTCTTCTGTTCATTCTTTCTTTCCTCTTCATCCTCCTGCCCCCATACTGTGTTGTAGGCTGTCATTTTTGCATATGTAATTTTATGCCAGTCCTACTTGGTACAGTACATTTTATGTTTTGTGTAATCTTTGTTTCTTCCAAGTGGTTGCTGCTTCCTCTCCACTTCAGTACCTTGCTTAAAGTAGGTGGGACATGATCTGACCACTCAGCTCCATCTAATGCTGAGGTTAACAATGATTTGACACATACCACCACTCTCCTATGTGCCTACATGGCATAGTGTTCATTAAACATGGATAACTTTACCTTTTTCTTTGTATTCAAAGTGGTTTTCCCTTTATTCGTGTCTCATTGATATGTTTCTGCGCACCTTGGAACATTTTTCATTGAATTCTTCATGATAAAATTTTCAGAACTGTAGACTGACATCTTCTGTACTACTGCCACTTTCTCACTCATCATGGTATGTGTGTTGTAGAAGAAAACATTATGACAATACATATAAAACATTACTATCATAGTTCACTTTTTAGTTTCAAATATCTTTCAATTTCCAGCATCTTTCAATCAGGACAGATCATCATCATCATTGAATATGTTTAATGAGCTGACAAGTGTTATTTCCAAGGTTTACATTACTTTATACATAACCATAAAGAGATAAAATGTGTACATATATTACACATGTGAAGTATGGAAATTGTATACATAGATACCTTATTTTAAGATGATATGGTCTGTATTTACTTTATTTCTATCTTTATTTTTATAATTTTTTGTGGAGACTTGAATGTTATCAAAAGTACTATTGGTTCAACTTTTTGTTCAGTTATTAGTGAAGTCTTCCTATGTTAATCCGTACATCATTACAACAGGTGTTACAAAAATGTGGTCATTGTATATGTCCATTGGTAACTAACCAAATGTAGTACTGTTCTTGAAATATAGGGTTGAAAAACATACTTGTTCATACCAGTTTTTCCACAGTACTGTTGAATTGCTAGAAACACGTTTTAGAATTGTATATATGTGAATGCTGCCTTGTGAGATGAATTAGACCTTTCTGTGCCTAGTAACCATGTAGTGACAGCATGTAAGGAGCGTGGATGTAACACAGCAAATTCTAGACCTTATCAGTGGATGAAGCTGAATGGTCACTATCACTGCTTTACCCCCAGTATCCACCACGTTTGACACTGGGTGGGTCCCAGAATCACCCTGAATTTGGTAGTAAAGAGAAAAATTTGTGTGCTTGCTAGGAATTGAATCCTATTTGTGCAGCTTTTACTGATGTACTTGGTTCATCTTACTTTCTAAACAGTGTAGTTTGTGGGTTGTACTTGTCATAATAGAGCACGTAGTTTATAGCTCAACTCTGCATGTGAATTGCCCATGTTTAAGGACACATTACTTTTTATGATACACATACTTCTGTAGTGTGAAGATTCAGGGAATATCAGCATAATTTTGCAGATATGAATCCAGACAAGACAAAGCAAGAGTAATGTCACTTATAAACATGATCCCTCTTCTTGTTGTAGCATTTCTGTTTTATTTGGGTCAATGGATGAATGGCCTGCAATCTCATATATCTTCCTAGAGTCTTTCCTTTTAATTTCTTGCTAGCTGTTCCCTCTGTCTGTGATGTCTGCCAGTAACTGGCTGAACTAGCGGATTCTGGGTCATCCTATAGGTGTGTTTGGAGTAAAGTATAATTCTGATCATGTACTGAATTTCCTTGTTCTGCCCATTAATTTTACATGGCCAATTAGCTGTAATTGTTTCTCTATTATTGATTTAACATATATTCCTGTCATGTACAAGATGTGAGGTTTTCATGGCAGTGAATATTTATATTGTGATCTATGACACTTGTGGTATGGTAGGGGCCACCATTGTTTTAGAGGAATGTGCCAGCTTCATGTTCAAAAGAACATATCTCTACTCTGAAGAATGAATTGGGTGCTCCTGGATAACGATGATGTGCAGCGATTAGACTATATGGTGTCATAACTGAAAACCCACAATATGACAAATTCTCTCTTATTATGTATCTTACACATTAACAGAATGTATTTGAAATCATTAACATGCGCATAATTTGTGCATGAAACAAGCAACGAAATAGAAAGTTTTTGTGTGGTTAACAATGCAGGGACTGAAGATCAGGAGATTAAAGAGTTTCAGATTAAAGATCAACCTGATCTAATGATCTGTGTGTGTGTGTGTGTGTGTGTGTGATAACATCAGTATCTACATTTGAAACATTAAGGTTTAAATCTTATAATGCCAAACACAAAAACTTCTTGACTCACTGTCATTTCTTAGTAAATGCTGTTAGCTCATATGACTGTTATGTTGATATACACAAGGTTCACACAGGTAATAATTTGACAGTGTGAAAGTTTAAGTTCTTTATTTTCTGCTCTAATAAGAACAGTTCACACTTAATTATCCTGCTGCCCCACTACTTTTGCACTCTGTATACATTGTTATATGCCGTCTTGTCTTAAATGTATCCAACTCATGATCATTTTTAAATTTTTTCCCAACATGATTTTGCATGAGCACTGCAAATGGACGGTGTTTTGAGTGCCAGATTAATGCTGTATGCAGGATATTCTAAGGTTCTGTCTTTGTGACATTATATGCTATGTCAACATATTTTCTGGCCAACTGCCTTCATATTATAGCCCTTATCTGTCATTCCTGTCAGTATGTTTTCACAGCCTATGTCTGATGTATAAGTTAGCTTTTGGGCTTTAGCTGTGTCTTGTGTTCATAACATTCAAAGTTTTTGGTGTATGTAGTGTTAACTACCTTCAGGGTGAGTGTGAAGCAGAAAGAGTAATTGGGCCCAAATGTGGGTAAGTGATGAATGTGGTTTTATCAAACGTAAAGGCTGCCCTCAGGTCAGATAAAAACACACTCCACATCCTACACTTTCTCCCCACAAGTGGCTTAAATATTGGACCACTTCCTCCTTTCACCTCACACTCACCAAGAAGATGATGATTGGAATTGCATGCTGAAACAGTGCAAAGGAAGCCAACATTACATGTTTTTTGCTGTCAGTTGAAACTGTAGTGTATCTGTGAATTGTCATTGCAAGTTCCATGTATGCTTTCCAGCCTTATATGCTTGTTTTGTATTTTAATATTTAAAATCCTCATTGTTGCACCGTGCATTTTGTAGAATCGCTTTAATTATTAACCAACAAATGCATTATATAAAATCTCACATTAAAACACTTAAAATCGCTCTGACATGTTTTGATCCTAAGATCATCCTCAGGAAGCTACACTGTTCCTTGCTAAAGTCATTTTAACAGCATACACAAAATAATTCCATTATATTAACAGTGTGTTGTGGCAGGTTATCATGTTGTGTAAGAGTACGTTAGGAATGCGTCTAGCTATGGTGTGTGTCGTGTGTTGCGTAGTGAAAGACTGGCTATGGATGTGGATAGCCAGTCTTTCACTACGTAACACACGACGCACACCATAGCCAGACGCATTCCTAACAATGTACTTTTACAAAACATGATATGCTGCCACAACACCCCGTTAATATAATGGAATTATTTTGTGAATGTTTTTAAAATGACTCTAGCAAGGAACAGTGTAGCTCCCTGAGGATGATCTTAGGATCAAAACATGTCGGAGCGATTTTAAGTGTTTTAATGTGAAATTTTATATAATGCATTTGTTGGTTAATAATTAAAGTTAATATTTAAAAGTTAACAGGCAGCTAGATTGAGTTCAGTGTGAATTTTTAGATAACTGTCAGATTCAGAGAAATATTGTAGTACTTATTTTATAAGAAATGATAATTGTCATGCTTTGAAATACAAACAATAAAGACTAGTTTCTAATTTACATGACAGTGTGTATTGTTTACTAGTTTATAGTAATTGGGGACCGCGGTGGCACAGTGGTTAAGGTGCTGTGCTACAAATTGGAAGGTCGCTGGTTCAATTCCAGATGGTGTCATTGGAATTTTTCATTGACATAATTCTTCCGATCACACTATGGCCCTGGGGTCGACTGAGCCTCTAACAGAAATGAGAACCAGTAGCATTTCCTGGGGGTAAAGGCGGCCGGTGCTTAGGGCTGACAGCCTTACCACCATCCTGTGCAGTT
>Ga0209755_10006476_pt1 | contig 12946 bp, 12 predicted proteins | sample TergutCo191P1_FD_187301 | JGI IMG/M metagenome (GOLD analysis project Ga0209755, IMG submission 187301) | Cornitermes sp. P1 segment gut microbial communities from Petit-Saut dam, French Guiana - Co191P1 (SPAdes) (version 2) | ecosystem: Host-associated > Arthropoda: Insects > Digestive system... | reverse complement strand
ATGTATTTTGCACTCCATTAGAATTCAGCAAGGGCTTTCGCTTAAACCTCTTTAACCATACTTTACTTTCAGGTAATTGTCTATCAAGAAACCCTTACATTAACGTCAAAATCGTCTTGCCCTTGCGCTAGAATTGCTTTACCTTCCATATGTTTGATGTAAAGGCTTACTTACATGCTAGTACACCGAACTTGAAATAACCACACAAATCTCACTGCACCTTTTCACGTCTGCCGTCGTCAAAAAATCTTGAAATGCCAGTGGCATTCCCGCGGCTTTTTCTAGACAGCCGCAAAAATCTACCACAAATTTTGGGAAGTTCTTTAAAAAATGAAATATTAGGTTTATTGGAATTAGGTTGTCTTATGTCAGTTAAAATGCCCATCATCTGTTTTCTTCACCTGTCACCCTTTGTTTTCATACCACTTACCGCCAATAACTGACAAAAGAGCGACTAGCTATTGCAAGAATAGCTGCTCTTTGGTATAGTAAGCACCAACAAAGCGCACAAACAAACACCACTACCAAAATTGGTATGGAGGACGAAAGCCAGTGAAACTGCGTATTGAAATTACAGATGAGCTTACGGAAGATGAAGTAATAGTTCGCTGCTCACGAGTGGATGAGTCCGTGCAGAAGCTACAAGCGTTCATACAAAGCTTAAATGCACCGAAACTTACATTCTTCAAAGGAGCACAAGAATTTTACTTGCCGATTGAGCAAATATTGTTTTTTGAAACCGACGGAGAGCAAATCTACGCTCACACAAAAAACGACGCACTGCGAGTGAAGTTTCGGCTCTACGAATTGGAAGAAATGCTACCTCACTACTTTGTGAGAGCGGCAAAAGGAACAATTGTAAACACAACGCAAATATACGCAATTGACCGCAACCTGACAGCATCGAGTCAAATAAAATTTAACGGAACACACAAGCAAGTGTATGTTTCACGGCATTACTACAGCGCACTTAAAGAAAAAATGAAAAAATGGAGGAAATAAAAATGGCAAAGGATTTTACTTTCACGGTTGGACGAAAAAGCATAGGCTGGGGTGTTTTTCTGCTACTGATAGCAGCTCTCGTTCTGGCAAATCAATTTGGCGGATTCGTCGAACTCGGCTTTTGGAGCATTGTGGTTTCAGCACTTGCCGTAGCATTCTTAGTTCAATGTTTGGTGGACATGTCCTTCGGCTCAATACCGATACCGCTCGCAGCACTGTACTTTATATTCCAAGGCCCGCTGGAGGAGCCGCTGGGGCTTCCGCAGATAGACTTCTGGCCGCTTGTACTCGTGACATTTCTCGCAACACTGGGTCTAACCGCCATACTACCTAAGAAAAAATGGTTTCGCAAAAGGCGCAAAAAGTATAGAAGTGCAGATTTTTCAGACAATATCGGTGAAGGCGTAGGAACAATAATAGACGGTGTCGGTGAAGTAGTAGGGTCTACTGTCGGAAGAGCCGTAGAATCAGCAATGGAAGGCAACGGAAGCGTTTTTGTAAACGGTGAGGAAGTCAGCAGTGATAAAATTAAAGTCGAAGAAAGCGGCGACGACAACAACCCGAAAATCAGTGTGCAGTTCGGCGGTATCAGCAGATACCTACACTCAACAGCGCTTGAAACAGCGGATCTAAGCTGTAACTTCGGTTCTTTGGAAGTCTATTTTGACAACGTAACGCTAAGTCCGAACGGTGCAGATGTTGATGTAAGCTGTAATTTTGGTTCTGTCGAACTTTACGTTCCAAAAGGCTGGACTGTACGAGACGACCTTCGCGCTTCGCTTGGAAGTGCTGAAGTAAACGGCATGAAAAAGCAACCCAGCGACGGTCCCGAGCTTCGCATAAACGGCTCAGCATCATTCGGAAGCATAGACGTCAACAGGATATAGTAATAACGAAAAAGCGGCGAGGGGAAACCCTCGCCGCTTATAGATTTAACCACACTTTACAAACCAATGTAAAAAACTATTCAGCAGAAATTATATATCTATAGACCGGTTGACCGCCGGGGATAACAACTGAATCAACACCCGAAACTACATCAGTTATGATTCCTTGAACAGTCTCAATTTCAGCATCTTTGGCATCCTCGCCCGTGTAAATTGCGATAAATTCAGGGTCAAAGCCTTTGAGAGACTGCGCAACCTTGGTTATGACCTCTTTAAACTTTGAACCGTTTGCACAGAGAGCATCATCAACAAGCGCAAGATGAGAACCTTTTTTTATTTTCGTTCCGTCAAAAACAGAATTTCTCGCCGCAGTCGTAATGAGCGCAGTGTGAACCTTTTTAGTCGCCTGAGTCATGAGTGAAGTCATATTGTCAATATCAGCTTCATCGCTGCCTCCTACACCGTCAACAGACAACATCGCCGCAACACCCTGTGGAATACTGCGAGTCGGAATGACAATGACACGCTTTTCCGTCAGCGGAATACACTGCTCCGCCGCTAAAATAATGTTCTTATTGTTTGGAAGCACAAAAACTGTGTCAGACGGTGTTTGAAGAATTTTCTGTAAAATATCTTCGGTTGAAGGATTCATGGTTTGACCTCCCGTGATAATGCGGTCAACGCCCAAATCACGAAACACATCTTCAAGCCCTTTGCCGACACAAACAGCGACAACTCCAAACTCTTTCATGTCCTCGGGGTTCGTTGCCGCACTGGCAGAATCGGGAGCGACAGAGCCGTCAATTTCAGAATGTTGCTCGCGCATATTCTCAATCTTAATAGATAAAAGAGCACCATATGTCAATGCCTCGGTGAGAACAACACCGGGGTCATTTGTGTGGACATGAACCTTAATAATCTCATCATCATCGACAACAACAACGCTATCGCCACGCTCATCGAGAAACGCACGAAGCTGATTGGGATCTTTTTTGTTAGTGCGCTCGGCAAGAAACTCGGTGCAATAAGCAAAAGTAATATCCTCAGCAGAATACTGAGCAAAATCAGCCTTATCCGACTGCACGGGAGCGGTTACAGACTTGACCATAACCTCGCCGCGCATAGCTCTGAGCATTGCATCGAGAATATAAAGATACCCTTTACCGCCGGAGTCAATAACACCTGCCTTTTGAAGTACCGGATTTTGGTTGATAGTCTCGGCAAGAGCCTCATACCCGACTTCCAGAGCTTTATCGAGCACGAGTTCAATATCGCTTTCAGTCTCAGATGCTGAGACAGCCGCACCTGCAACCATCCTTGAAACTGTGAGTATGGTACCTTCGGCGGGCTTCATAACAGCCTTGTATGCGGAATCAACCCCTAAGGTCAACGCAGCAGCAATCTGCTTAGAATCAGCCTGCTCCAAACCCTTTAAGCTCCGCGAAAACCCACGGAACAAAAGCGACAAAATAACACCGGAATTTCCTCTGGCACCACGCAAAAGCGCACTCGCCGTGGTATCGGCGACATCGGATAAAGACTCCGAGGAAACAGGCGCGAGAGCAGTTTCAGCCGCAGAAATTGTGAGACTCATATTGGTTCCCGTATCACCGTCAGGCACAGGGAAAACATTAAGGTCATTGACCTCCTGCCTATTATTTTCAATAGCAGCCGCGGCATTGACTATCATCTTTTTAAAGAGCTCACCTGTAATAAACTGTGTCAAAAAAATATCCTCCTTACATAGGATTTAGAGCAACTAAAAATTCAGAAATTAACCTAAAAGCATAGATTCCACAAAAATATCTACACGCTTAATCTCAACCCCTGTAGCTTTGGAAACCTTGTAACGTACTTCATCTTTTATACTCTCGCATATGACAGGAATATTCACACCTCTATCGACGGCAATGTGTAACTCAATAGAAATAGAGTTGTCGCCGTTATAGGTAATGTGAACACCCTTACCCTTATATTCAGGCTTCAAAAGATGAACAAACCCGTCCGACATAGACCTCACGGTCATGCCCTTTACACCAAAACAATTTGTAGCCGCATCTCCCGTAAGATTGGTGAACACGTCCGCAGTAATGTTTATACAACCATGCTCATTTTGAAGTTTAACCATAATAATGACCATTCCTTTCGCGAAGTAGTTGTGTTGTCAATAATAATACAATTTTAAGGAATTAACAAGAGTTTTGTGATTCACACCAGCCGTACATCAAACTGCTTGCCGCCAAGTAAGTGGAAATGCAAATGAAAAACACTTTGCGCCCCATCGGTTCCGGAATTAGTAATAACCCGAAATCCTGAGTCCAGCCCCTCGCTGACGGCTATCTTTGCGATAGCTTCAAAACATTTAGCCGCATAAATAGAGTTTTCCTCTGAAATATCAGAAGCGGAAACAATATGTAGCTTAGGGACAATAAGAATATGCGCAGGAGCAACAGGGGAAATATCGAGGAATGCTAAAACAAACTCATCCTCATAAACCTTAGTGGAAGGAATCTCCCCCTTAATAATCTTGCAAAACAAGCAGTCCGACACACCCATCACCCACCTGCTTTCTCTTTAACTAAAGGTTCGACAGCGGCGAGTACCTCATTGAGTTTACCGGAGTCTTTGACCCCGCCCATTGCAAATTCAGGCTTTCCTCCGCCCGAACCACCACCGATTTTTGTAATCTCACGAATAATATCCCCTGCCTTGACTCCGCAAGAAACAGCTTTTTTACCGCAGGCAGCCGTAACAGTGACCTTATCGCCCTGCGCCAAAGCAATTACAGAAACGATAGACGGGCTAATTTCACGCAGAGCATCTTGGAGCAGGCGCAATCCATCAACTTTTAAATCAGCATCCGTTATAGCCAAAGCCAGCACTTTCAAGTCTCCGATGTCCTTTGCATCCGAAAGCATCTGCTTTGCCCTGTCGGCAGAGTCTCTGGAACTTTGAGCACCAAGTTTAGAGCGCAAATCTTTCAAAGCCGAAAGATTTTGCTGAAGCTTAGAAACAACCTCATCAGTTGTGTTAGCCTTCAAAAGATTTGAAATCTCGGACAAATGCCGCCTTGCCGAATTAAACGCATCAAGAGTAGCCTCACCCGTAATGGCCTCAATACGGCGAACACCGGAAGCCACGGAGAATTCAGATAAAATAGAGAAAGCACCTACCATAGATGTATGGTCAAGATGAGTACCGCCGCAAAGCTCAACAGAATCACCCATCTCAACAACACGGACGACATCTCCGTATTTCTCACCGAACAAAGCGGTGGCACCGAGCTTCCGGGCTTCATCTATAGGCATTTCCCGAACGGAAACAAGATGACTTGATAAAACAGCCTCGTTGACAAGAGCCTCGATTTTTGCAATCTCATCCGCAGTCAAAGCGGAAAAATGGGTGAAGTCAAACCTGAGTTTATCCGGCTCAACAAGAGACCCCGCCTGATTGACATGGTCGCCTAAAATACGGCGTAAAGCCTCATGCATGAGATGGGTAGCCGTGTGAGCACGCTTGATAGCGTTGCGGCGTACTGTATCAATCTGAGATGTCACCGAATTGCCGACTGAGAGTGTACCTGATCTCATTTTTCCGTGATGGAGGTATTTGTCACCGCCACTGACCTCCACAGCCGAAACATCAAATACAGCATTTTCAGAGGAAATAGTGCCGAAATCGGGAGATTGACCGCCCATCTCAGCGTAAAAAGGAGTCCTGTCAAGAACAACAATACAGCTTTCGCCCGCAGAAACAGACGAACAAAGTTCGCCCTGCGAAACAATGGCGAGAACTTCGCCTTTGTCCGTAATATTATCAAATCCCGTAAACACAGTCGGAGTGTTATCAAGGCCTAAGTCTATGCCTGCCCAGGCGAGGTCGCCCAAAGCTTCACGCGCCTTACGTGCTTTGGTACGTTGCTCTTCCATATGCTCCCGAAAACCATCTTCATCAACCGATAATCCCTGCTCAGCAAGCATATCAATAGTCAGGTCAAGTGGAAATCCATACGTATCATAGAGCTTAAAAGCATCGGCACCCGGCAAGACAGAAATTCCTGTATTCTTGAGTTTTTCAATAAGTTCTGTGAGCATTGCCGTGCCGGAATCTATAGTTTTGGAAAAATTCTCTTCCTCGGTTTTTATGACACGTTTAATAAAATCAGACTTTGGGGTTAAGTCAGGATAAGCGGTCTTATTTTCAGAAATGACAACATCGCATAAGTCAAATAAAAACAGCGTGTCTATACCTAAAAGTTTACCATGCCTTGCAGCACGTCTTAAAAGTCTGCGTAAAACATAACCTCGCCCTTCGTTAGACGGTAAAACGCCATCACATATCATCATAGTAGCGGCGCGGATATGGTCGGTGATAATGCGAATTGAAACATCAGAATCTGTGCCCTTGCCGTAGACAATGCCACTAAGCTTGGAGACTTTGCGCACAATAGAAATAACGGTATCGGTCTCAAACAAACTGTCTACACCCTGACAGACACAGGCGAGGCGGTCAAGACCCATACCGGTATCAATATTCTTTTGACTGAGCTCAGAATAATTACCTTTCCCGTCGTTGTCAAACTGGGTAAAGACATTGTTCCAAATTTCTACAAAGCGATCACAATCGCATCCGGGAGCACAATCAGAGCTTCCACAGCCCTTTTCCGCACCGCGGTCAAAGTAAACCTCACTGCATGGACCGCAAGGACCTGAGCCATGGTCCCAAAAATTATCCTCTTTACCGAGCTTGGTAATACGCTCGGGTGCTATGCCTATTTCGTCCGTCCAAATCTTAAAAGCCTCATCGTCCTCAAGATAGACAGACGGATACAGCAAGTTTTCATCCATACCGAGATGCTCTGTAAGAAACTCCCATGTCCAAATTAAGGACTCTTTTTTAAAATAATCGCCAAATGAAAAATTGCCCAACATTTCAAAGTAACTACCATGTCTGGACGTTTTTCCAACGCTCTCAATGTCGATAGTACGTATGCATTTTTGACAAGTACAAATGCGCTTGCGCGGAGGCTCTGCCTCACCGGAAAACCATGTCTTCATCGGCGCCATTCCGGAATTAATCAGCAGAAGTGAAGCGTCACCCTTGGGAATAAGCGGAAAGCTGGGCAACCTCAAATGACCCTTTTCTTCAAAAAAAGCAAGGAACATTTCGCGCAGTTCGTTTAAGCCATACCTTTTCACTTACTTCACCAGTGTTTCTATGTAATCGACGACTTCGCCGACTGTCTTTAGTTCATATACAGACTCATCTGTTGCGTTAATACTATACTCCTCTTCAAGAGTCATTATAAGCTCAACCAAGTCAAGCGAATCTGCGCCTAAATCATTCATAAGATCAGTTTCTCTTGTGATAGTGTCTGCCGGAGCATCAAGTTGCTCAACCAAAATTTCTTTAATCTTATCGAAAACCATAAATAACCTCCAAGTAAAAAAATAATTAACACCTAACTCCACTCTCTATATGTTTTAGTTCCCTCCGAACGTGGAGCTTCCGAACGCGGAGCTTCTGAACGTGGAGTACTTTGGCGCGGGGCGTGTGAGCGGTGAGACTCCGAGCGAAAACCCGATGAACGGTCAGACTTCTGGCTTTTATTGCCATATGCTACAACAACACGTCTGTTTGGTTCACTACCGATTGAAAACGTGGAAATTTGCGCATTGTCCTGAAGAGCGGCGTGTATAATGTGTCGCTCATAGGCATTCATTGGATCAAGTGTCATATTCTTACGGTATTTCACAACTTTACCGGCAGTTCTACCGGCGAGATTTTCAAGAGACTCACTTCTACGCTGTCTATACCCCTCTGTATCGAAGTTGATTCTGATACGTTCGGAAGCTCCGCGATTTACAACATAGTTTGTAAGGTGCTGGATTGCATCGAGGGTTTCACCGCGGCGACCAATGAGTACTCCGGGGTCTGAACCTGTGAGATTTACCTCTACAGAATCCTCTTTTTCCGATATGTCAAACCCGGCCTCAATATCCATGCGTTTAAGGAGACCTGTGAGAAAACTTTCAATTTTTTGAGGACCCTCCTCCTTAGCTTCATATGAAACTTTAACAATTGCAGGGGTGCTTTTCAGCCCCAAAAAACCCGTTTTAGCCTGCTCGATGATCTCGACAGAAACATCATCGCGGGATAGGTTGAGTTGCTCCAGTGCCAGTTCGATAGCCTCATCTTCCGTGCGTCCTTGTACTTCAATTGATTTCGTCATAATAAATATCTCCATTCATAGGTCTTGAACCATTATTCAAAGAGCCCAAATTTACACTAGTTTTCTTCATCATCATAATCATCGTCATCGTCTTCGTAATCATCTTCAAAATCATCGTCGTCTTCGTAATCGTCAGACTCATCCTCTTCAAAATAGTCATCATCAGGGAAGCTATCTGTGTCTGCAATTTCTGAATCAGGCAAATCCACAAAATCATCAGCAACATCAATGGCGAGAGAATCATCGTCTAAAAGCTCGCCGGTTTCAGAAGTCGCAGACCCTTTAGAGTACCTGTCAGGGTCATAAGCACGACCACGTGCATAGCGGCGATTTCCAATCCTTGAAGGCTCATGCTTATTTTCATTCTCCCTATCTTTTTTCTTGGGAGAAATTTTCTTTTCCCATTCGGCGGCTTTTTCCAGCCTTGCCTGTTTGCTGCCTTTTTGCTTTTTGCGCTTTGATTTATTTTTATTTTCTTCAATAATGCCTTCAGCTTTTTTTCGCTCTGTTTCAAGTCGCTTTGCCTCAAGAACGGCTTCTTTTTCTTTGCGGATCTTCTCTTTTTCTGCATCTTCAGCATCAAGGATTCTTGTGTACCTCTTGTTAAGCCAAAGGTCTTGTCCGATTTGCAATACTGTGCCGGTTGTCCAATAAACAGCGAGTGCTGCGGGGAACATAAAACCGAAAACTAAGGACATAAGGGGCATGAATTTCATCATTGTTCCCATAGAACCGGCACCCGGGGTACCTTCAGCGGGAGTAGCCATAGGATTTGTTTTACGCATGACTGCCGCTGATATAAATTGCGCTCCGCAGGATAATACCGGGAAAAAGAATAAAAGGAGAAGCGGCAACCAAACAGTAGAGTCGCTCCAATCGAAATTCCACACTTGCCACTCCGGAACTTGCCCGAGATCTAACATACCGAGCGAAAAATCCATACGCCGTAGACCGTAATCCACAAAATCATTGAAATTATACTGATACCAGTAATCGTTCATAAACCGGGTTTGAAAAATTTGCTCCCAGGTTGCCTGACCGCCCTCAACGAATTGATATCCTGCTTCTACCAGCCTTTGATAAATTGGGCCTGTGGCATAATTTACACCGTCATGTGTAAATGGTTCCGGATAAATAAAGCCTTCAGCAACACGCATCATTACGGTTATGGGTTGACGAATAGCCCAGAAAAGAGCCAGCATTATCGGCATTTGTATAAAATTCCACAGGCAACCGGAAGCAGGGTTTATGCCTTCTTCTCTGTATAGTTTTGCAGTTTCCTCGTTTAGTTTTTGTTTGTTAGCAGCGTGCTTTTTTCGTAATTCATCCATTTTTGGATTGAGTCTTGACATACGCAGTTGACCGCGCTTGCCTTTCATTTGGAAAGGCAGGAGCAGTATTCTGACAAGAATGGCGATTAAGATGAGGGAGAGCGCGTAATTGTTGACCAGCTCATAGAGCCACATCAAAAGCATACCGAATGGTGCTGCAATAGCGTTGAACATACTATAATTAACTCCTGTTTTTTATCAATTTTCGAGTTATACCTTGTGTCATCTATGGCACAGGGTCATATCCGCCCTTGCAAAAAGGGTGACACCTGAAAATACGTTTAAGAGTAAGCAAAAAACCCTTTAACGCCCCGAATTTTTCAATTGCTTCAAGCGCATACAGAGAACACGTAGGTATAAACCTACACTTAGGCACAGACGGATCTGATAAATGCTTTCTGTAAAACCGCACTATAGCGAGGAGGACTTTTTTCATCGTGTACCTAATTACAACCAGAGCTCAAATTTATGCGCATATCCTGAGCCGCAGACAAGCAAAACGCTACGCCGACAGCCCCAGCTTTTGCAGCAGATATAAAACAGAGGATTCAAGTTCCCGCCACGGGGCACCGATACACCTCATTCTTGCAACGAAAACAATGTCGTACCCCCTGCGCAAAGCCGCTTCATTTATACGGTAAATCTCTTTTAGGCGCCGTCGAATACGATTACGTTGCACAGCACCACCCAGTTTCGTGGTGACGGTTATACCCAGCCGATTTTCGTCTCTGCCGGTTTTGAAGCAGTAGACAACGGCATATTTCGAGGCGGCACTTCTTCCTCTGTTGTACAGCCTTTTAAACTCGTAGTTCTTCTTGAGCGAAGTCGAAAACTTCATACTATATCAAGCAAAACCTAATGAGTGAGTCTTGCGCGCCCTTTCAAGCGGCGACGTGCAAGTACTTTACGTCCGTTTCGTGTAGACATTCTCTTGCGAAACCCGTGCTCTTTCGCACGATGTCTTTTCTTTGGTTGATACGTTCTTTTCATGGCAATTATTTCCTTTCAAACCACGCCAAAAGCGAGATGATTTATATTATAAGGAAGCCTAGTATATAACAGAAAGAACGGCACTGTCAACAAATTTTACATTTTTGCGTTTTTATGCGTTTTTATCATTTAAAAGAATTGACGATTGAACTTTGCCGTTGTAATATAATAAAATTATCTGACAAGGAGACGATGTACCATGCATTGCACAAAAAAAGTAAAAGACGATTTAATATGGGTTGGTGCAAATGACCGCCGACTTGCTATGTTTGAGGGGATATATTCTGTTCCGGATGGGGTATCGTACAACTCATATCTGCTAACAGACGAAAAAACCGTGCTTTTCGATACGGTAGACAAAGCAGTAATCGAACGCTTCATAGAAAATGTCACACATACGTTAAACGGTAGAAAACTTGACTATCTTGTCGTGCAGCATATGGAACCTGACCACTGCGCGGCACTGCAAGAGATTATCGCAAGATACCCGGCTGTGGAGATTGTTTGCAACGCAAAATCGCTAGAACTTATTAAACAGTTCAATAATTTTTCTCTTGATACGGAAGAAAGATTAAATGTTAAAATTGTAAAAGAGGGCGATACCTTAAAAACCGGGAGGCACAATCTTCGTTTCTTAATGGCACCAATGGTACACTGGCCGGAAGTTATGGTAGCTTATGACGAAACGGACAAGATTCTTTTTTCGGCAGATGCGTTTGGAACTTTTGGCGCGTTAAACGGCGCAATGTTTGCTGACGAGGTAGATTTTAAGAAGGATTATATGGATGAAACCAGGAGGTACTACTCTAATATTGTAGGAAAATACGGCGTACAGGTGGGTGCGCTGTTGGGGAAATTGTCTGCGTTTCCTATCGAGCTTATTTGTCCTTTGCATGGTTTTGTGTGGCGCAGGGATTTCGGGGATATTATAGAGAAGTATAAGTTGTGGAGTCAATACCTGCCTGAAGAAAAAGGTGTTATGATTGCCTACGCATCTGTATACGGCAATACAGAAAACGCAGCAGAAATATTTGCTTGCCGCTTGCGGGATAAGGGAATTAAAACGGTTATGTTTGATGTATCTGTTACACCTGCATCAGAAATTATAGCAGCAGCTTTTAAGCTGAGCCATTTGGTTTTTGCATCTACCACGTACAATGCCGGGATTTTTGTGGCAATGGAGGATTTTTTAAACGACCTTGTGGCAAAAAACATCCAAAACCGCACTATCGGATTTATTGAAAACGGTTCATGGGCGGCAACCAGCGGCGAGCTGATGCGCAAGAAATTTGATAAATGCAAAAAAATTGATGTGTTGGAGCAGGTGATAAGTATCAAATCCGGTGTAAAAGAAGTGCAGTTAGCCGAAATCGATGCAATGGTTACTGCTATTGCAAGGGACTTTAATGAAGGGAGGTGAAATAAATGAAGTATGAGTGTGTATGCGGATATGTATATGACGAAAGTATCGGAGACCCTGAAAGCGGGATAGCCGCCGGAACAAAATGGGAGGATGTGCCGGAAGATTACGAATGCCCCACGTGCAGTCTGGGCAAGGACAATTTTACTGAGGTGTAAAAGGGCGTAATTTTACACAAAACTTACTTGCCTTTGTGCTCTATTTGACATATACTAAGTATCGACTTGGAATGTTGCGGGGAAACCCCGGAGGAGATGTGGTATATGTCAGAGAGCATAAAAGCTAAAAAAGGAAAATTTTCACGGGAAGAGTGGAGCTGGATTATGTATGACTGGGCAAACTCGGCGTTTGCCACAATCATGCTCGCAGCAGTCTTCCCGGTATTTTTTATGGCTATGGCAGGTGGCGAAGGCTCACTAGGCAGTGCTTGGTGGGGCTGGGCAGGCTCAATCCGCATGGTGATAATGGCAATTTGCGCTCCACTTATAGGGGCTGTGCTTGCATACAGGGGCTATAAAAAGAAACTTTTCATTAACTTTCTGGCATTTGGTATCTTAGCTCATTTATTCATAGTTCCATGGGAGAGCTGGCAAATGCTACTCATAGGGTATACTTTAGCAAATGTTTTCTGGACGGCCGGAAATATAGTATACGATAGCTATCTGCCTGATGTCACCACCAAAGACCGCATGGATAAAGTGAGCGGCTGGGGTTTTGCGATGGGATATATAGGGGGCAGCACCATTCCTTTCATAATAAGCATTATCCTGCTGATGTCCGGAACTTTAGGTTTTATTCCGTTTAGCCTTGATTTAACCACTGCTGTCCGTATTTCAGTTGTTATGACAGCTCTCTGGTGGGGTATTTTTTCAATTCCTATGATTAAAAACGTTAGTCACAAGCATCCTGTCGATGTACCGGAAACAGGGGTACTCGCAGGCACGTTTAAGAATGTTAAAGAAACAGCAAAGAAGATTACAAAGAACAAAGGTATGATGTTCTTCATAATCGCATTTTTCTTCTACAATGATGGTGTCGGAGCTGTTATGACCATGGCAACAGCATATGGAATGGAAATAGGGCT
>Ga0209755_10006474_pt1 | contig 12950 bp, 9 predicted proteins | sample TergutCo191P1_FD_187301 | JGI IMG/M metagenome (GOLD analysis project Ga0209755, IMG submission 187301) | Cornitermes sp. P1 segment gut microbial communities from Petit-Saut dam, French Guiana - Co191P1 (SPAdes) (version 2) | ecosystem: Host-associated > Arthropoda: Insects > Digestive system >... | reverse complement strand
AGGTCCGTTGGGTCGGGCGTGATGCCCGCCTCAATATTGGCGGCATTAACATGTGCGGCGTGAATATACTCGTTTATCCGTATTCGCAGCATCGGCACAGCCTGCCCGTGAGCATAAATGTAATGTTCATCCACTATGCGTACCAAGGCGTGCTCCCAGTTATGCAGGTTTGCCGCTTGGATAGTCCGCACACTTGTGCCGTCAAAGATGCCAATACGTTCAAAGCCCGGCCAGCGAGGCGGCATACGACTTAAATCCCAGCGTTGCTCTGTGACTGTAAACTCGTTAATATGCGGCCCGATAATGCCCATGATGATAATCAGCAAAATGATGATTGCGGCAACAACAGTAACAGGGTCGCGCAAGAAGCGACGCCACACGTCCTTGCCGTATGAAACAGATTCGGTTTTAAGCTCTACGTCATAAATTTTATCATCACGCACAATAAGCTCAAATTCGCTCTCCGGCAGGTTCAGCTTCTCGTCATCCAGACGCGCATTATTTTCAAGCAAACCAAGATTTTTAGTGTCAAGATTATCATTCATTCTTCTTACCTCCCATCCTGATACGCGGATCCATGATGCCCAAGCAAATATCAACCAAAATATTCGCTAAAAGCACAACGCCCAGATAGAAATACAGTATTGCAAGGGTTAGCTGTATGTCGTTGACGTTCATAGAATCAATCAAAACCCTTGAAATGCCCGGTATTGCGAAGATAATCTCAACAACAAGAGAACCCCACAACATCCCGATAAACGCCCACAGGAATGTGGCAGTCAGCGGCACGCTGGCATTACGAAAAGCATGGTGAATAATGGATTGTCTGTAGCTTTGCCCCTTAGAGCGTGCAAGCAGCATATAATCGCTGGTGATTGCCTCTGTCAGCTCTGCACGCATAACCCTCGCCATATGGGCTATAGGGCCAAAGCTAATAGCCAGTATGGGCAGAATCATCGAGTGGAACCTCGCCCAACTCAGATGCTCGACAGGGGCCAAAATTATGGGGAACCACCCCAATCTAAAGGCAATAAAATATTGCAGCAGCGACGCTATAACAAATCCCGGCATCGATATGAAGACAATAACAAATGTGGACGCAATATGGTCATACGCGCTGTTTTTAAGCAAAGCCGTGGTGATACCAAAAAACAGCCCCATTGGGAATATCAGGAATATTGCAAAGAAATTGAGTTGCATCGTCACCGGCAGATGCGTTGCCATTACGTCCACAACAGGCACGTTCTGCCGCACAACAAGGGATATGCCAAAGTCAAATTGCAGATAATTCAAAAGCATTCGACCAAACTGCACAGGCAAAGGTCTATCCCAGCCAAAACGCTCCATGATGGTGTCCACCGTATGTTGCGTAACAGCCCGCGTCCAGCCGGGCATGGCCTCGCCTTCTGCCTGTGGGCCAAGGTCAACCAAGTGCTGCATCAAGTCAATTGGCAGCATGTTGACAAGCACGAAGATAACCATCATTGATACTAAAAATGTGATTAGCGCCGCCACAAGTCTTTGTAATGTGTATTTAAGCATATATCACACCGCTTTCATTGTCATTCCTGAACACAGCGCAAAACCCATAAAACATCGACGGATTCTCCGTTGCATTCAGGTGTGACATTAGTTTTAATGGAATGACAAATAAATAACAAGGTTGTTCTGAAAAAAGATTGGTAGCGGAGCTTGGGATTACGCCCAAGCTCCGATATTCCAATCTTAATCTGATTAATTCAGGTGATACATTGGTGTAAATTAGTCGTCAGCGTTCATGCGGGCATTCATTTCATCATCCCAAATAAACTGGAACGGCCCAAGTCTGAAGCTGTAGTGACCGTTTGGCATGATGGTTTGCAGCCATGGGCTAATCATCAAGCGGTCATTATGGTTGTACATCGGGATAAAGCTGTGGTCGTTCAGAATCAATTGCTCAACGTCAGCAGCCGTTTGGTTACGCAGATTGCGGTCTTCATGGGTATGACGGTTTGCAAAGTAAGCAATGTCAAAGATTCTGTCAAACTCTGCAAAGTTTTCAGGAGTCAAAATCGCGTATGCGCCTTCCCAGGTGTGTCTGTGGTCGTCAGAAACCCAGTTAGTGTTCCACCAGGGTTCGCCGTCAAGAACCATCCAGATTCTGCGTGTTGCCATGATTTCATAGTCCATCATAGTACGGAACAAGTGCTGCTCAAGAGCAACGGCCCATGGCACAGAGCGCAGGTTGATTTGCAGGCGGTCTATACCAAAAGTGTTTTGCCATGCTTCTTGAATTGCTTCTGCCCACATTTGCTCGGCTTCACCGGCATCGGAGTAGATAACTTCGATTGAAAGCGGCACACTACCATTAGCAACAAATGCCAATTCAAAGTAATGCAGAGCCAAATCGACGTTAAAGCCGTTTTGCGTCAATGGATGACCATTGATGTTAACTTGCAAGCCATAAGTTTCGCGGTAGTTCAGGCGACGACCTGTTTCAAGGAAGTCGTATGCACGAAGGCGCGTAGTTATGGGGAACAGGAACGCTTGCGGCACGTGAGTTGGGAAAGCAGCACCAACAATACGCTCTCTGTCAAGTGACCAGTACAGCGCGCGTCTGAAATTGATGTCTTGCAAAATTGGGTTTGTTTCGCTGTAAGAATTCAAGAAGATGCCATAGATAAAGCCGTTTGGATAGCTGAAAAGGCCTGGATGCTCGTCAAATTCTCTGCTGTTTGCACGTGCTTGGTCCAGCTCGCGATTTTGGAACAGCATGGTTTGTGTGCTTTCATCAGGTGCAACAATCCACGACATGCGGTCAGCAGTAAAGATGTCTGCAAGCGGGCCTGTGTAGTTAGGATTGCGGACAAACGTGATGATTTGGTCTGTGATGTACTGATACCCCATAAACGGACCTGCACCCATGAAATATGGGTAGAAAGGTGTGCGGCCCCAAGACGTTGATGTTCCGTCAGCAGCAAGGTTTTGCAAGAACAATGGCAAGTAGATGGGGGCATTACCGCCATAAGCAAAACCGCCCATAACACTTACTAAGCCAAGTTCCGGTCTGTTAACGTGCGTGATTTCAAACGTATAGTCATCAATCAGTCTAAAGCCAGTTACTTCTTCCCAGGCAATTTCGCCCATGTAGAACTCCGCGCCGCCTACAAAGCCGTGTTGGCCAGAGTTACGGTTAAGAAGCAATGGGTCATTTTGCCATCTGATGGCTGCTTCAAAGTTATGCGCATTGATTGGCGCGCCGTTGTTGAACGTGTGACCCGGCTGGATAAAGTGACGCCAGACATAACCTTCTTCGTCCATTTGCTGTGGATAGTCAGCGGCGATGTCCAGTACAAGAATCGGCCATTGCTCGATTGGGCAAACAATGCGGGCATACAAGTTAACGTGAAGCAGACGAGTAACCTCATGCTCATTTGCGATAGTCATTGGGTTAAAAATCGTTGTGTTTGGCAGGGGCCATGGCAGCCTCAAATGCCTCTCGATTCTCTCGAAGTCAGCGGCAGCACCGTCATCATCACCATTGCGCGTGCAAGCTGCAAACACAACCACAGATGCGATAAGAACCGCCACGAGTGTGAGTAAATACTTCCTAATCTTCATTATGTAGTTCCTCCTCATAATATTAGGTTTGTTTTGAACTTTTGTTTGGTAAGCCGAAAACTAAAAGCCAAAAATCGACCCTTTTGTGTGACCTGTTAAAACAAACCCCCTTTCGTTAGTTTTTCGTTGCTTTTTGCATATTTTTCAACAACCGCTGCCAGTTTATGCAAATTGCAAAAGGCTGGCGAAGTCGTGTTGAAGACTGTGCCTGTCGGCGGGGCTAAGTTTCAGCACGCGCTCGAAGGTCTCAAGGCTGGGGCGGCCGCAGGAAAACAGAAGCTCTGTGTAATCACGTTTATCCCAGTGATATTGCACTTCCCAGTCCGTCAGCTTTTTCATGCCGTAATAATATCCGGTGAAATAGCCTGCCATGTTTTCGTGTGCCTGCACCTGCGCGCGGGCGGTCTTGCGGTCAAAGCCCATCTCTTGTTGATACATGTCACAGGCCTCGCCGATTGTTTTGCCGAAATAGTGCAGCATCAAGTCGATTTTTATGCGGGTAGACGTGTGATGGCGGCGATGTGCTACCATCAGGGGGTAATACGGGTCTTCCGCAAAAACAAACTCGAACACGCGCTCTGTGCGGATGCAAGTGCCTTCCAGCATTGCAACGCTTTTAGCACCCCGCTTCATTGTTTCGGGAATCGGGTCTATTGCACAGCGGATAAACTGGGCGTGGTGGCCGGGATATGCCTCATGCAAAGCATTGATTTTAATCCAGCCGTCCGTGACGTTTTGATAGTTAAAATTGTTCAGGAACATATGGTTATACAGCGGATAGCGCGAGGGCCAGTCGCTGTTATAGCCGCCCCATGGATAGGAATCTTTGAGCATTTCAGGAATCGGAATGCACTCACAGATTTCATTTTCAGGCAACCATATGTAGTCATGCGCCGCCGCTCTTGCACGCTTTAAATACTCGTTAACACGCGCAAACATCTCCTCGGGGGAGTCTGCCGGCCCTGCTTCTTTAAACAGCAGCTCGCCCACTTCGGCGGTGGTTTTAATCATGCCCTGCCCTTTGATTTTGTTGGCAAGTTCAAGGGATTCAGTGCGGGTTTTGGCGTTTTCGTATTCATACCAGCTCAAAATCTCGTCCAAATCCACGCCCACATTGTTTTTCAGGGCATTGCGGTATTCCTCGCGGGTGATGGGAATTGTGTCCTCATCCCCTCTGATAACAGCCTTTGGCGCGCCGCCTTTGTCCTCCATTGTTTTGCCCGCTTTCGCTGAATATTCAGCCAATTGCGCTTGGAAGGCGGTCATCGCGGCGGTCATCTCATCAATGCGCGCTTGCGGCAAGGTCTTGAAATGTTTTGCAAGTTTAGGAATCTCGTAACCAACGGCATCCGAAGTGTGCTTCAGGCCACCCAGCACCTGCTGGATTTTTGCGGCATCGACATCTGCAAAGGCGGGCAATACAGCCTGATTCCAAATATCGGCAACAGCACCAAGTTTTGTCATCAAAACGTCAGCACGCACATCGTCGGGGCGATAATCCGAATGGCATAAGCCCGAAACGCGCCAGCCCATGTGACTGGCAACCCTGCCCGGATTTTCCATCATGCCGGTGATATTGGACTGTGCCGCCTCGATAAAATCCGTGAAATGACCGGCCAACAGGGCATAAACAGGGTCTGTTACGTCAAGGGCATTCACGCGGCGCAAAAGCGCATCCGCCTGCCCCTGCATCATCTGCAAATTGTCCTTAGTTGGCACAAAAGCAGTCTTTTCATATCTGCCCGAGGAATTCATTTTCTGGGCAAACAGGGCGATGTCCTTGTCCAAGTTGCGGATAACACGGACATCTTTGAAATCTCTCATCGAATATCAACCTCCCATCGTGTAGAGTAAAAGTGTTGCGGTTTCGGCGTTTTGTTGCTATCAAACATAATTATACCACGTATAAGCATCAATTGCAACAGTTTTTCGCCTTTATACGATTAACTTATTTAACACTTTCAATAAATTGCTATGCCAAGTCGCGCTGACCCAATTCCCCGGCATATTTTGGCAGCTCTGACTTAGACAAATACACAAAATGTCCATTGCCCAAATCGTGCATTTCCGGCTTTTCTTCTGAATAGTCATGCACACTCGGGTCGTATGTAACATAGCTGCGGCCTTTTTCGTATGCGGGGTCGGGGATTGGAATTGCGGAAAGCAGGGCACGCGTATAGGGATGCGTTGGCCGCTCATAAAGCACCGCAGGCGTGGCAGACTCCACAATTTTGCCGTTGTACATAACGCCGACGTAATCGGAGAAATACTTAACAACAGACAGGTCGTGGGCGATAAACAAAATCGTCAGACCCAATTCCTTCTTTAAATTGTTCAGCAGGTTAAGCACCTGTGCCTGAATAGACACGTCTAGTGCCGAAATCGGCTCGTCGGCAATAATGAGGCTTGGGTTAGAAATCAACACCCGCGCAATGCCAATACGCTGACGCTGGCCGCCCGAAAATTCGTGGGGATAGCGCGACATATGGTCATCTTGCAAACCAACAACACGCAGAATGTCGGCAACACGCTTGGTCAGCTCTGCGTCATCCTTAACCAATTTGTTGATAATCAGGCCCTCGCCGATAATTTCTTTGACAGTCATCCGCGGATTCAGCGACGAAATGGGGTCTTGAAACACCATTTGGATACCTTGCGTCACTTTCAGGCGGTCTTCCTTGGATAACTTGCCCGAAATAAGCTCGCCGTTAAAATAAACCTCGCCGCCCGTAGGTTTGTACAGGCGTATAATGGTGCGGCCCGTGGTGGTCTTGCCACAGCCGGATTCGCCAACAAGGCCGAAGGTCTGCCCGCGATTGATTGTAAAATCAATTCCGTCAACAGCCCGTACAACAGTTTTGGTTCTGCCAAAGCCGCTGGTGAAATGCTGTTTCAAGTCGCGCACTTCCAATACAACATCATTTTGTGCCATAAGTTTCACTCCTTATCATGCGGGTAGAAATCTTCGTAATGCTATTGTAACATAAAATTTACACAGATGCAATAGTAAATTTTGTTTGTTCATGTCATTATAATTCCACAAATTGACAAGCATTAATGATGCTCCGGAACAATATCGTATGCAGGATATCGGCGGGAGCAAGCGTCCACCCTACCTGTCCAATATGTTCGCAATCTGCAGGGGCGGCATACTGTCGCCCAACATTGCGTATCCGCTTAGTCCGTACTTGCTATTTTACGGAATTACACTACACAAAATATGCAAACAAAAACGACAAAGCAATAAATCCCGCACCAACCAGCAGATACCGCGCAAATGGGTCGTGCCGCTGGGTGTCAACCACATATTCGCCAAAAGAGACAGGCCGCGCGCTGGGGTCAGCATTGCCGTGTTTCTTGAAATTGCGCCTGTATCTGTTGTAGCCAAGGGTCTTAAACAGCCCGAAATTCCGCACAACAATACACAGCCCTATAATAAGGTAGATAAACCCAATGCCAAACGTGAAATTGGACGCCACATGCGGCCACGTCGGCCTGTAGCTGTTGATAGTCATGATGGCGGCAGGGATGCAGACCACGCCGAAAATTATCAAGTCCTTCTTCTTAATCAACAAATCAGCTCCAAATCAAGAAATCGAATACAAATGCGTGAACAAAAACGACAGCCCAAGCAACGGCAAGCCTACAATCAAATACGCCAGAAAACGCGGTTTGATGCCGGCTTCCTGCTTAACAAATTCTTCCAAACTCATCGGGTCGGTTCGGCCATTTGTGCCCGGCACAAAATACTTACGATACGAGCGATATCTCGAGCGCAGGCGCAAACTGCTGTTTTGCAGGGCAAAATGGCTGGCAACAACAATATGCGCAATGCCCGCCACAAACGTGAAATTTGCGGCATGAAAATTGAAATCCGTGCTGGTGCCTCTGCCAATCGTCGTGACAGCACCTGCCACAATCAGGCATATCGCAATCAAAATCAATTCAACCTTGCCAAACATATCAAAGCCCTCGCTTGCCTTTCATTTGAATTACTTATATTTCGGCATCCAGTCGCCATGCCTCTCAATCAGCTCGTCCACCATAGCGCGGATGTCGTCAATGGACAGCTCCGCCGCCGTGTGCGGGTCAAGCATCGCGGCATGATAGATATGCTCGCGCTTTTGCGTCACAGCCGCCTCGATGGTGATTAAATGGACGTTTACATGGGTCATATTCATTGCAGCCAGCTGCACAGGCAGATGCCCGACATATGTGCCGTGAATGCCCGCAGAATCAACCATACAAGGCACTTCAACACACGCCTCGCGCGGCAGATTTTCAATCAGATTGCCGTAATTCATCACGTTGCCGCCGATTTTGTACGGCACGCCTGTAATCATCGCCTCCATGATGCGCGACGCATATTCAGACGAGCGCGTGTGCGGCAACGTGCTTTCAGCCGCCAAGCTCTTGAATTTTTCCTCCCAGCGGGCGATTTGCGCGATGCAACGGCGCGGATATTCATCCAACGGAATGTTAAATCGCTCTATCAACTCAGGGTATTTTGATTTGATGTAAAACGGGTTGTATTCGGCGTTATGCTCGCTCGATTCCGTGCAATAATAGCCCAGTTTATCGATGTAATCATAACGCACCATGTCCCTATGCTTTTCGCCCGCATTTTTCGCCGCCGCGCGCTTTTTGATTTCAGGATACAGGTCAAAGCCATGTTTGTCGCGAATGTCCAGCAACCAGCCCATGTGGTTGATGCCCGCAATCAGCTCCTTGTAGCCGTCCAACTTGTCCTCCAGACCCAGCGGCTTTAGCAAATATTCGCTGCAAACCTGCACGCTGTGGCACAGTCCGACAGTCTTAACGCCCGTGTAGCGCAGCATGTAGCCTGTTAAAATTGACATTGGGTTTGTATAATTCAGAAACCAAGCGTCGGGGCAGACCGCCTCCATATCTCTGGCAAAATCTGCCATGACAGGGATGGTACGCAGGCCGCGCATTATGCCGCCAATGCCCAGCGTGTCGGCAATCGTCTGGCGCAGACCGTATTTATTCGGAATGTCAAAATCTGTAATGGTGCAAGGGTCATACAGCCCGACCTGAATGGCGTTGATAACGAAATCCGCACCACGCAGGGCGTCCTTGCGGTTTTCCACGCCGTGGTAGCACTTGATGCGTGCTTTGCCGCCAAGGCCGTTGTTCACAGCATTCAGGATGGTTTCGCTCTCCTTTAGCCGTTGCGCGTCAATGTCATACAACGCAATCACGCTGTCCGCAAGCACAGGCGAGGACATGCAGTCGCCCAAAACATTGTGGGCAAAAACGGTGCTGCCTGCCCCTAAAAATGTAATCTTAGCCATAAATTGTCAGCCTCCTATTTAAGTTTGAAATATGCGTGATATTTCTCGTTCCAAGCGTAATAATTCGGCACAAAGCGGTGTCCGTCGACCTTGAACTCAAAATCGCCGACTTGCTCCAGCTTGCTCTCAAAGCCCTTGTCAAGTGTTACAAAATCGTCCGAATCGTCCGTCAACACCAGCACCAGCGGGCCGTAATACAGCGCGGCCACGTCAGGCGCGTCCACAGTCGGCACAACTTTCAGTTGGAAATCAAATCCAATTTCAACTACATCGCCCTTCGTGGGCTTGTGAACAGTTATATACTCCTCGTCGCTTGTAAACCGAACTGTTGTTGTCTTACCTACATGCAACTTCAAGCGGCCCTTACTCCAGCTTGGCACGCGCAAACGCAACTCTTTGAAGCCATCGCGCAGCACACGGATTTTGCACTTGTGGCCGCCCGATTTGGACAGGAAATCCCCCTCAATCGCGATACTGCCGCCATCCGCCACATCAAGCACGGACGGGATATACAAATTGACATATACTGTCTTGTCTTGCAAATAATAGATGCTGTCTTGATATTTTACATGATTTTCCAGCCCAGTGCCGTGACAGCAGGTGTTGCCGCGGGTGTCATAGCCCTTTTTGCCGCCCGGCAACAGCGGCATAAAATACGTCGAGCCGCCCACAGCCCCGCTTTGGTCTTGACTGGCGGCGATGTGGTTGTACAGCGTTTTCTCAAAATAATCCATGTAATCCGCGCGCGGCTCGTATTCAAACAGCATGGCGGTCAGCTTCAGCATGTTATAGGACACACAGGATTCGGCAGTCTTTTCCGACAGCTTTGTGCCGATTTTATGCGGGTCTTGGAACATTTCGCCCTCGCCGCTGCCGCCGATGTTGTAAATGTGTGCATCCGTGACAATTTGCCAGAAATTGCGTGCCATGTCAAAATATCTCTTGTCGCCGTTACGCGCAAAAATCTCCAGCGCGCCAATGATTTGCGGCACGTGTTGATTGCCGTGGATACCACCCAGCGTATCAATATTTTTTGACATTGGGTAGAACAATCTGTCGTTGTCAAACAGCTTTGCGGCCGCCAAAAATCTCTCGTCATCAAAGTGTTTACCCAGCTTTGCAAGGGATTCGTTGATGCCGCCAAATTCGCCCGCAATGTACATCGCCCACATTTTTTGCAGCTGCTCTTTGGGTAATTTTGACAGGCGATTGTACATCCAAATGCCGATTTTTTGCGCCACGTCAAGAGCCTTGGCGTTGCCGGCGTACTCATAACAGTCAATCAGCCCCGCGATAATCTTGTGCAGGGTGTAATACGGCGCCCATATTTTGGGATACACCACATATTCTTCCAGCTTATCAAACTGCTCCTCGTCATAGCCACTCAGGAAACCATAGGCAAATTTTCCGCTTTTTTCCATTGCGTCTTGGCATTCAGCCAGCCCATTCACCATATATTCAACCATTTCGCCAAATCGTGCTTGATTTTCAGTCTTTCCGGCATACGCCAGCGCAATGCCCGACAAAAAGTGTCCTGTCGTGTGGCCGCGCAATAAACCCTCAGGCGCGTCCCAGCCGCTCATCGGCTGAGCCCCGCGCAAATCAAGCCCTGCGGCCGCACGGAAATTGTACAGCTGCGTGTCTAAATTCACGCTAATCAAAAATTCCTCGCCACGCAGGCGATTGTCGTTGAAATAGCCGCCTGTAATCTTTGCATCGCCATAATTTGCCCGCGTTGTGACGATTTTTGGAATCGCTGTAGCGGATTGCGCCGCAACTACTGTAATCACAGCCTTTGGCGTAATATTTGTGTCAGCCAGCGTCTCACCCAAAATCTCATACTTACCAACTGCTAACTTGGCAAAATCAGGCTCGTTCAGCCACTTAACAACAGCCGTCGCAAAGGTATCGTCGTCTTTTTTCACAACGCAAACGCCGGGCAGCTCAAACGCGCTACCAGCCGCAATTTCTTCGACTAAATCCAGCGCGGCAATGATTTTGACATCTGATTTGAGGGCAAGAACAGTCGCCACAAATTGACGCGTAGTTGTTTCGCCGTCAAAACTGACAGTAGCAGTCAACGTCACTTCGCGGTTGCCAGCCCCTTCACGCGGCCGCACAACCTTGCCCGCCGCATTGATAATATGCGGCATGTCCGTTGCCCACGCAATGTCCGCGCCGTTTTTACCGCGCACAGGCAGTATCAAATCCGCCTCAACTGTGTAAATATTGCCGATGTAAATCCAGTCAGCATCAGCTTGCACAACTTGCCTAGCCGTCATTTCAGACATGTCATCACCCCATTATGTATTATAAATCCTGAATTTGTATACACTCACCGCATTTAATCGTACAACATAATTTTGAGTTTGTCAATCATAAATTTTCAAAACAAATTTCAGGAAATTTCTCTTGCGCAAAAAGTCGCACAATAGTATAATGAAGCGATGACATTAAGGGGGTGGCTTGCGGTGGTTGCGAAAATCCTATCCGGCGCGGTTTCCGGCGTTGTGGGCATCATGATTGAAGTCGAAGTGGACATGGCCAGCGGCCTGCCGGCTTTTGACATTGTGGGTCTGCCCGATAATGCGGTCAAAGAGTCCAGGGAGCGCGTCCGCACAGCCCTGAAAAACAGCGGGATTTCCGTGCCGCCAAAGCACATCACAATCAATCTTGCACCCGCCGACATAAGGAAAGAAGGCCCTGCGTATGATTTGCCCATTGCCCTTGGGATTTTGGTGTGTCTGGGTTTGATAACACCTGCACAGCTTGACGGCGTTTTTGTGGCGGGTGAATTGTCGCTGGATGGGCATTTGCGCCCAATAAGCGGCGTTTTGCCCATGGTGCATTCTGCCGCTGAAAACGGCACCGCAACGTGCATTGTGCCTTTCGATAACGGCGAGGAGGCCGCTCTGGTGCAGAACATGGCGGTAATTGCGCCGCAAAATCTGCGGGAGTTGGCCGCACATTTCACAGGACAAACGATTCCATATTTTGTTAGTAAGCCTAACCACAACGAGGCCGCAACCACTGACGTGCCGCTGGATTTTGCCGATGTTCGCGGACAGGACAGCGTTAAACGCGCGCTGGCAATTGCGGCGGCGGGCGGTCACAACATCCTGCTGATAGGCCCGCCGGGCAGCGGCAAAACCATGATGGCGCGCCGTCTGCCGGGCATTTTACACGATTTGGAATTTAATGAGAGTATCGACGTAACAAAAATATATTCGGTTGCGGGTTTGATTCAAGACAAGGGCGCGTTGATACATCGCCGCCCGTTTCGCGCGCCGCATCACACAGTTTCGTATGCCGCACTTGTTGGCGGCGGGCGGTTTCCGCGACCTGGCGAGGTCAGCTTGGCACATCACGGGGTGTTATTTTTGGACGAACTGCCTGAATTTTCGCGCAATGTGCTGGAGGCTCTGCGCCAGCCGCTGGAAGACCAGATTGTCACGATTTCGCGCACCAGCTCTACAGTCACATATCCCTGCAACTTCATGTTGGTTGCATCCATGAATCCCTGCCCCTGCGGCTTTTTCGGCGATGGCGACCGCTGCAAATGCAGTCAGCGCGAAGTCAAAAAATACCTTGACAGGATATCAGGTCCATTGCTGGATAGAATTGACATGCACGTGGAAGCGTCACGCGTTGATTATGAGGATTTCGAGGGCAGCCGCGGTGACAGCACAGCCGCTATCAAGCAAAGTGTGCAGGCCGCGCAAGCCCTGCAAAAACGCCGCTATGATGGCGTTGGCATCAGCCGCAACGCCGATTTGACAGGCGGTGCTATCGAGCAGTTTTGTCCGCTGAATGAGGACTGCAAGACCCTTGTCAAGCGCGTTTACGACAAAATGGGCCTGTCCGCGCGGGGCTATCACAAAATCCTGAAGCTGGCACGCACCATCGCCGACATGGCAAATAGCGATGAAATCGGCGCGGAGCATCTGGCAGAGGCGATTCAGTATCGAGCACTGGATAGAAAATATTGGGAGTAGCGACCTGCGGTTGCAATTATGAATTATGAATTAAGAATTA
>Ga0209755_10006473_pt1 | contig 12952 bp, 10 predicted proteins | sample TergutCo191P1_FD_187301 | JGI IMG/M metagenome (GOLD analysis project Ga0209755, IMG submission 187301) | Cornitermes sp. P1 segment gut microbial communities from Petit-Saut dam, French Guiana - Co191P1 (SPAdes) (version 2) | ecosystem: Host-associated > Arthropoda: Insects > Digestive system... | reverse complement strand
GGGAATGCAGGTCGGAAGCGCCTACATCGGAATTACAATAATGCCGCCGTTATTCGGATGGCTCGCTTCATACTTGAGTTTCAGCATCTTTCCGGTTTTTCTAGCAATCGTGCTGTTAGTCAAAATTGTTTTAGTTGAGGTTATGAACCGGAAGGTTGACAAGATGAGGAGATAGGACGGAAGATCATCTCTCAAACTCTCTTACACTTATTACACCCTAACACATGCACGTGATTTTTCGATTCAGTCCGTGTAAACATTCTTGAGACAAGAAAATCTTCCATGTCAAGATTTGATCCGCAGACAGGGCAGCGTCTTGGCACATTTTCATGCAGACAGATAACGCAGCCCTTGATGTACATTAACCGTTCGCGTCCGCCGCTCAATGAGGGAAACGCAATAGATTTTACAAGCTCCCCTCTTATCAATCTTCTGCAGCAAACAGGACAAACTTGCGGGTCGTCAGGCGCGCCGGATAATTTTTCTCTTTTGCCCCAATTATTTAACAACTCTCTTAAAGAAAATACTCTCGGAAAAAACGGCGACCATGAACTAAAAAAAAGAGTATAGCCAATCCAAAGCAACAAAATGCCAATGATAACTAAACCCAGTATATGCAAATATGTGAACAATGTTTTTCTCCGCCTGTACATTGAGCCATAAAACCCATACAATTTGTCAATGGCTGTCCTTTATATTATCGGCACTCCAATCGGAAACCTAGGCGATATTAGTTTCCGCGCTGTTGAGACGCTGAAGAAAGCTGATCTTGTGGCTTGCGAGGATCCCCGCCGCACTTTGAAGCTTCTAAGCCATTTGGGGATTCGCGTTAAAATGATTTCTTGCCGGTCTCAAAATGAGGAAATTGCGGCTGAAAAAGTGATTGACGCGTTGAATCAGGGGCAGACGGTGGCGTATGCGAGCGACGCGGGCACTCCTGCTCTAAGCGATCCGGGGGCAGTGCTGGCGAGGGCTGCGGCTGCGGCAGGGCATGATGTTATCCCAATTCCGGGAGCGTCAGCGTTTGCTGCTCTCCTTAGTGTTGCAGGCGGCAGGGATAAAACCGTTGTTTTTGAGGGGTTTTTGTCTCCAAAACCGGGACGGAGGAAGAGCCGTTTACGCGAGCTTATGTCAATGGACGCGGCTTGCGTTATCTACGAATCCCCTTTTAGAATTCTTAAGCTGTTGGGTGACATTGCCGAAATTGACAGTAACAGGTATATTTGCCTGGGACGGGAAATGACCAAAATGCATGAGGAGTATCTGCGCGGTACGGCGGCTGAAATCCTCGGGAAATTATCACAAAAAAGTGAACAAATGGGCGAGTTTTCCGTGTATATCTCTGGCAATTAATTTATTTTGTTGGTAAACTTATAATAAGAAGTTGCCGATAATAAGGTATAGGTAGGGTAAGATTATGACAGTAGACAGGGTAGGTCACGTAGAGCCCATTCCTCCGGGAAAGAAAACCGGAAGAACTGAGCGTGTGGAGGGGAAAGAAAAGACCGATACTATCAGCATTTCCGCTCAGGCAGCGGCGCAGGCTGAGAGATATCAGGTTTTGGAACTTATTAACTCCGCTCCGGAAACAGATGAGGCCAGGATTGTTGAACTCAGGCAAAAGCTTGATGATCCTTCTTATATGAACGAGAAGGTTATCAGGGGAACCGCCGACGGTATCCTGAACGCATGGTTCGCGTAGGTAAACATTGATCGATTGCGTTGTTATGTGCAAATCGAATGTATAGGATTAATAAGTATTGATGTGCCTGACCACTAAAACCAAGTGGTTAGGCTTTTTTTTTAAGGAAAATTGATGAGCATGGATATTTCTTTTAAATTTGATCCCGAAGTTATTATCGGAGCTGATACTTTGAGCATGGCAGGAACAGTCGCGTGCCGTCATGGTTCAAGAATTATGATTGCCGCCGATCACGGATTGGATACGCAAACCGTTAATCGTCTGAAAAATATTCTTGAAGATTCAATGCTTGAAACGATTGTTTTCGACGGAATAGAAGAAAATTCTAACGTTGAAATGGCGGATAACATTGTAGAGCTCGCCTGCGCCGCTCACTGTGACGCGATCATCGGTTTCGGCGGACATAATGCGCAGATTATTTCGCGTATGGCGGCGATTATGGCTCCAATGCGCATTACTTCTTTTGAACTTTTAGACGGGCGCGTATTTCACGGTAAAATTATGCCTTTCATTTCAATTCCTACCGAAGGCACTAACGCGTTTTCATTTACCGATCATTTTATCGCATCGGATTCACGCAGCAGATTGATTAAACCGGTACCATCGCCCGCAGGTTTATATTCTGCCGTAATTCTTGACAGCAGTTTATTTAAATTTATTTCGAGTAACACCGCCGCTGTTAAAATTGTTGAAGGACTTTTCACCGCGCTCGAAGCGTATTGTTCCGCGAAAACAAATTTCCTCTCTGATTCGATTTTGGAAAGATCGTTAACGCTTTTCACAAAATTATTAAGAGGCGGCAGCGCCGGTTTCAGCGGCTCTGCCGGCGCCGACTCGTTTGCGCAGGCGATCTTTCTCGCGTCATTCGGAACAGCCGTAAGCTCTTCCGGAATCGGAGCGGCTCTATCCGCCGCGATAAACGCGCGTACCTCCATTTCAAAACCAATCGCGTCCGCCGCGTTATTTCCTGTTATTTCACAGCGTCTCGTCGCGTCACGCCCCGAAAAAATGGCGCGTCTCGCCAGTCTTCTCGGAGCGCCTAAAGCCGCGTCCGTCGCCGAAACCGCAAACGGCGCGGTTGACGCAATCCAGCGCGCTCTTGCGTCTCTCAGTGTTTCACCTAACTTGAAAGAGTTTAACGTTCCCCTCGACAGAATGACAGCCGCCGCCGAAACCGCCCGCAATCTTGATTTTGTGTCATACTCACCGTGGTCTGTCTCTGAGGAAGAAGTATTTAATATATTAAAAGAAGTGTTCTGATAATAAACCATCCGTTAATGGACGGTTTTTCAGTGTTTATAATCAGACATATTAATCAATAGCCATCCGACAACGTTCTATTAACATCTCTCTGATACAATTCCTGATAAACGAGGTTGCGGGTTTTGAGCTTTTCTTTTACTTCTCTTGTGAATGGCATATAACGCCAGAAAGTTCCGCGGACATCTTTCTCAAGTTTTTGGATGCCTTCGGCTTCTTTGGTCATCCATAAAATGTAATCGCGGATAAAATATTCTTTTATATCGCCTTTTAATTTTTGCGCCTGGAACCACTGATAATAATGACCGGTTAGTCCTTCTTCCATCCAATAGAACGACGCTTTTTCTTTGGCTACCTGCCAGCGGAGATCGGCTACGGCGGTAAGTGTCGCGTAATATAAATTTCTCGGGTACATGGGGATAATGATGCGTCCGCGGCTTGTGGCGCGGTTGAAGCGGTCAAACGGCTCCCAGCAAAAACCTGTGTCGCCGTATGTCGGGATTAACAAAACGTACGGGGCGATGCGGTTTAAACGATTTTTGTAAATACGGCTGAATGCTTCCGCGTCGACGCTTTCAATTTTTCCGAGCATCATTAAAACATTTTCCCGGGTGGCGACATCGTTTGGACCGCAATGGAAATATTCACTTGTTAAAACCGGAAAGTGATTTCCCTGCCGTCCGACGGTCATTTTTGCCATTTGCCGGATGGTATCGAATTCAGCATCCACCGCGCCTATGTCAACAACGGATGAGCCGCCTTCTGACGCGATCTTATCCATCAATACCTGAACATCGGCTTCCGAGGAAACATAATCTTTTATGCTGATTTCCAAATCATGATCATTCTTTAATAAATCTTTAAGCAGATTTTGAATTTCCGCGATTGCGGCTTTTTGCCTTTCCTGCAGAACATCGGAAACATCGTTTAATTCACGTAACGGTATATGTTCGTATATCATGCCGACTCTGTCGCGAAGAATATTTTCTATATCAGCCCGTTCCTTGTTTTTTTGTTTTAACATTACCCTTGCGCCGTCAAGTTTTCCCTGCGCTTTTTCGAGTAATTGATTTAATTTTGACTGTTGATTATTTTTTGTCACCCGCACTTCATCGGTTGTTGACGGACGCATTTTACTTGTTCCCACCGCGCTGATCCATTCATCCATATAGTAGATAGGCTGATCAAACGAATTCTCAATTATTATTTTACTGAAAAAATCTTTTGTTTCGGGTTTTAAAAAATTGGGATGAAGCAGTCCGAAACGGAGCAGATATTTTTTACACGGAGCGATTTTACCCGTTGACTTCCGCGCGACATTTAAAAGAAATTCCCAATACGGGGAAATAAATTGCTGACGGAAAACGCTGCGATCCTTCGGATCTTTAGTGGTTAGATACTTCTGCAGAACGGTATGCACTCTCTGGGCTATGTCGCCCTCATTGGAAAGAGCGGACTTGTAATAACCGGGATCATCAAAAAAAGCGTGTCCCTTTTCCTCAAAACGTTTGGTTACCTTCGGAAATCCGCCGCTGCCAAGATCGACATCTCCGCCCGGTGAACTGCCGCCCTGAGCGGCGTCTTTTTTTTCGCCAAAAATATCATTAAAATCAGGAATATCCGCGCCCCCTCCGTCTGCCGTCCCCATCAGAGAGGCTAGTTCAGCATCCATTGCGCCTTGAAAATCGTTTTCAGCCATATGATCATGATAAAGTTTTTCCTGATTGTTGTCAATGTCATCAAATTATCGAAGCGGTGACTGAGACGGAATCAGAATAAAAGTTTATGTTTGTCAGTGTAAAAATTTTCGGACTAATTTAACAGCGTATCCAAATCAATTTCTCCGGCAGTGCATGGAACTGTGACCCCCCAGTTTTCCAGCACTTCCGGATGAATTTCTCCGAAAACGCCCGCGCGTTTTCCGTTACATATTATTGCCGCCGCTCTTCCGGGAATAAATCTTGAGTCCGATGATTCCCGCACATCGTATTCTTTTGAAAGATAATAAAATATCGCCTGTAATTCCGCGGCGGCGGAATTAAAGTTAGCGTCTGTTCCCGCGTGAAGAAATCCCGCGAATTGGCGCGTTTTGCTTTTGTTGTTTTCGTTATCGTCAAGCCACGCGACTTTTCCAACTTCAAAAATTTTATGAGGATACATTGATCGTCCCGAAATTGATTCGCTTGTCATTAGAGACGCAAGAACGGAGTCGCGGACATATTCGTAATTTTCCGTCATCGGATTGAAGATGCGTATAATTTTTTCTTCGCCGTCATACATAGCGCCGCCGTCAGCCCTGCTGCGCATATTTTCGACGAGATCTTTTCGCGAACCGAGATAATTGTAGATCATCTCCTGATAGCCTAACCCGATTAAAAGTTCTTTAACCTGTCTGCTGAAAAGAGTGATTGGCAGTAACCTTCCGATTGTAGAGTCCGCTGGTCGTTCCGGTTTGAATGATCCTAACGATCTGCCGATCATCACATCTTCGGTGACATCCGCCGCGTGAAGAAAATCGTTCCGATATTCGGGGGGATACGCTCTGACGCCGGGGGATGCGTCATTTGTTTTTACTGTTGAAGGACACGCTGAAGTATGTCCCTCAGTTGGCACTGCATTATTTGTTTTTTCGTATCCCGTTACAGCTTCCGCAATTACTCCCATCTTCGCGAGAGCTTTGACACATTCATCGGCAGTTAACTTTTCGCCGAGGAATCTTTCTATTCTCGCGAGAGAGCAGAATACAGATTCCTGAAAATAAAACGGTGTGACAATGTTTTTGCCGAAGGGTGTTTCATATTCATATTCGATTTCCACAGGTTCGATTGTAAAACCGTTATCCGAGAGATCGCACGCTACGATCGATGCCGCGAGAGTAATTACCGGCAGATCTGTTCCGGTAATTTCAACAAACACTTCGCTGTCACCGACCTGAACTGCGCCGAGATCATTTGAATTGATTATCGGCGGATACGAAAGAATTGTTCCGTCAGCGTCAGTCAGCAGCGGATGAACAGGCTCGTGTTCCTGAATGAACGCGAATTCTTTTCCCTTTGGATGCTGTTTGAGAATTTCACGTAACGTTAATTGACCTTCCCACGCCAGCGGCTCAAACGAAACAGAATCGGGATCAACTCCTTTGTAAATGATCGGCCATTTAATTAATGGGATGCGGTAAATTCCCATCGACATACTTCGTCTTTTACGTCCGAAATTCCACGCGAGTTTTTCCTGTGTTTGGATAATGTCGCATAACATCGGGTCTGTTATTGTTTTGCCTTTTGCGATAAAACCTGTTATAAATGGGCGCACTTGTTTTACGCTTGCTTCAACTTTTACTTTTCGCGTTGTTTTTTTTATATCACTCTTGCGCGAAAAGAAATCGTACTTTGGAATTCCGCCGTTGTTATAAATTCGTAATTGACGCGCGCATCCCGCCGTTCCCCAAAGGTCCGGGCGGTTCGTGTCGTTTAACTCGATCTTAAGCGTGCGTTCGCTTTCCGGCAGGGTCTTGTCGCTGTCTTCGTCTAACTCAGCTTTCGCGCAGGTGAGCGCTTCTTCAAATTCATCCCTGTTGTTCCAGCGGTTTCCGCCCGCAAGGTTATAAAAAACCTGTTCGTTTACTTCGATTTTTGGCATTTTCCGAGTTTATCATATTGTTTAGTTTGTTTAAAGAGCGAAAATAGTGGCAGCCACCTTTTGGGTATTATTTTACCGCGTCGTAATTTAAAGAAACTACCAGAAAGGTGGCTGCCACCTTTTTGGTAGTTTTTTATACTTGTCAAAAATCAAAAGAAATGTCACAATGATTGCTAGGAAAAAACCACTTTATTATGGAGGATATTTATGAAAAAAATTGCGACGATTCTTTTTGCCTTGATGGTTATTGCGTCATTTTTAATCGGTTGCGGCGGGGGAAAGGTTGATATTGGTATCGCCATGCCTGAAACCCACGTTCAGCGCTGGGTAAAAGACGGTAAATCGCTCAAAGCTGAAGCCGAAAAACTAGGATTTAAAGCAGCTGTACTGTGGGCGGACGCGGATCAGCTTAAACAAAATCAGCAAATCGAAGGCTTTCTGACACAGGGAGCAAAAGCGTTGATTATCGGTAACATTAATGACGGTGTCGGCGCTGTTGTGGAAAGCGCAAAACGCGAAAAAGCCGTTATTATCGCTTACGACCGCATAATTCAAGGTACTGATAACTACGAGTACTTTATCACTTTTAACAATTATAAAGTTGGCACTCTTCAAGGTCAGAGCATTGCAGACGGTCTTGATTTGGCTTCAGCCACAGCGGCGGCTCCTAAATATATCACTTTGTTTGCCGGTTCTCCGACAGACGCAAACGCCAACTTCTTCTTTCAAGGCGCGATGGATGTTCTCCTTCCGTTCATTGATAGCGGCGTGTTGAAAGTTGTCGGTCCCGCTCCGAAACATTATTCGGAACCCGCATTCCAGCAGATCGCTACAGAAAACTGGCAGGCGCCTATCGCCAAAGCCCGCATGGAAGCGCTTTTAATCGGCGACGCCCGCAGTGTGACACTGGACGCTGTATTAGCACCTAACGATACTTTAGCCCGCGCGATCATTGAAGCATGCAAAGCCGATGAAAAATATCAGGATAAACTTCCTGTAACATCGGGACAGGATGCTGAATTTGATTCCGCGATGTCAATTAAAAACGGCGAACAGTACAGCACAGTTTTCAAAGACACGGCTAAATTAGCTGAAGCGGCTATCATGCTCGCGGATCAGCTTATCAAGGGCGTAGATGTTGATATTCCCGGCACAGTTCTCGCGGAAGGCGATCTTGAAGCAATCGGCGATACCGGCGCAGGTAATGTAAAAACTCTTCTTCTCGATCCGATTCTTGTAACCAAAGATAATATTCTGGTTCCTGTTGATGCCGGATTCTATGATGACGCTCAAGCGGCTCAGCTCCGCTAACGTTTAATTGAGAGTGCCTGACTGCCCGCGAGCGTCAGGCGCTTTTTTTTAACATCCGGTAAATTCATGAGTGAGTACATTCTTGAAATTGAAAATTTAACAAAAGAATTTCCCGGGGTTGTAGCTCTTGAAGGTGTCAGTCTAAAAGTAAAAAAAGGTGAAATTCATTCATTGTGCGGAGAAAACGGCGCAGGCAAATCAACATTGATGAGCTGTATCTCCGGCGTTTATCCGAAAAATAGTTACAAAGGCAAAGTTTTTTTTAAAGATCGCGAAACAAATTACAACAGCGTTAAAGACAGCGAAAAAGAAGGACTTTCGATAATTCATCAGGAACTTGCTTTAAGTCCTTATTTGTCAATTTATGAAAATATTTTTCTCGGACACATGGAAACAAAGTTCGGAATTATTAACTGGAATAAATATATAAAAGAATCAAAACATTATTTAAAAACGGTCGGGCTTAATGAGCCGCCCGAAACAATCGTAAGCAGGCTTGGCGTGGGAAAACAACAGTTAGTTGAAATTGCCCGCGCGCTTTCAAAAAAAACAGAGCTTCTCATTCTTGATGAACCAACGTCTTCACTTAACGATGATGAGAGCGAAAAGCTTCTCAATTTAATTCTTGAATTTAAACGCCAGGGTATTACCTCGGTGATAATTTCCCATAAATTAAACGAAGTTTTAAAAGCAGCCGATACTGTTACAATTCTGCGCGACGGAAAATCAATCAGCGCTTATGATGTAAAAAACGATAACCTAACGGAAGAAATGATCATCAAAGATATGGTGGGCAGAAATTTGACGCACCGTTTTCCGGAACGGAAATCTTCACCCGGCGAAATAATCATGGAAGTGAAAAATTGGTCGGTCTATCATCCTGAATATCATTCAATAAAAGTTGTTGATAATGTTTCTTTTTTTCTGCGCAAGGGTGAAATTCTCGCGTTCTGCGGACCTATGGGAGCGGGACGCACGGAACTGATGATGAGTTTATTCGGCAGTTCTTACGGATATCGCAATGAAGGCGAATTGATTATCAACGGAAAAGAATATAAATTCAAAACACCTCACGCGGCGATTAACGCGGGTCTTGGCTATATTTCCGAAGATCGAAAAAGTTTAGGTTTGATTCTAATTCAGGATGTTAAAACAAATATAACTCATTCCAGTCTGGAAAAAATTTCTAAAGCCGGAGTTATAAATAAGCAAAAAGAAATAAGAGAAGCAGAACGTCTTTGTAAAGATTTGCATATCAGAACGCCGTCGATAAATCAATTTGTGAGAAACTTGTCAGGCGGCAATCAGCAGAAAGTCGCGGTGAGTAAAACATTACTTGCTAATCCCGATATTTTCATTGTTGACGAGCCGACGCGCGGCATTGATGTAGGCGCTAAGACTGAAATTTACGAGATAATGAATGATATTATTTCTTCTGGAAAAAGCGTTATCATGGTTAGTTCAGAGCTTCCCGAAGCGCTTGGTATGGCGGACAGAATTTATGTTATGAACGAAGGAAAAATTAAAGGAGTGCTCTCGAAAGAAGAGGCGACGCAGGAAAAAATAATGCATATGGCGCTGGTCGGCTGATACATTCGGGCTGTATAATTTTAGGAGAAAATATGAGTGATACAGTTATTCACACTTCTGACATAAAAACGTTAGTCAAAAACAATCTCAGAAATTATTCTATGTTTATCATGCTGATTTTGATCATGATAATTTTTGCTCCGCTGACAAACGGAAACAATTGGGATCCGCGTAATTTTATTAATATTTTCTTTCAGAATAGTTATGTGCTAATTCTTGCCGTAGGTATGGTAATGATCATCATTACTCAAAACATTGATTTATCCGTCGGATCGGTCTGCGCTTTTGTCGGAGCTCTAAGCGCGATGGTTTACAATACGGGAATCGGTATGCCGGCAACCGTAATCATTTCTATTTTGATTGGCGTTGGTATCGGCGCGTTTCAGGGAGCATGGGTCGCGTTTGCGAAATTGCCTTCGTTCATTGTTACGCTTTCGGGGATGCTGCTTTTCCGCGGTCTTACATATATCGTAACAAAAGTTAATCCTGTTAGTTTGAAAGATAAAGGCTACTCGCTTTTTTCGACAGGAATTCTTGATGAAGTTTTGCATACAAACAGAATCGGATCGTATTTTCCGATGGCGTTTGCGGTCGCGATAATTTTGCTGGTTGTTTTTTGCGCTGCGGAAATATTGGGGCGCAGAAAAAAAATAGCGAATCAATTTGAAGTTTCCGCGCTGCCGCTTTTTATTATTAAACTTACCATTGTCTGTATTCTTACGCTTGGTCTTGCGGATCGTTTTGCGCGTTCAAGAGGACTTCCGATTGTTGTGCTTGTGTTAGGTGTAACAATTTTTATTTTCCATTTTATTTTGAATAACACTGTTCTCGGCAGATATATATACGCGGTCGGCGGCAATCCGCGTTCAGCGAAACTTTCAGGTATCAATTCAGAATTAATTACTTTTATCGTTTTTTGTTTTATGGGCGGTCTTACGGGACTCGCGGCGGTTGTCAGCACCGGTTACATGAACAGCGCTCTTCCGCAAGCCGGAAATCTTTTTGAGTTAGACGCGATAGCCGCGTGTTATATCGGCGGCGTTTCAGCAGGCGGCGGTATTGGCTCTGTTATCGGAGTTATAGTCGGCGGACTTGTAATGAGCTCAATCAATAACGGAATGATATTAATGAATCTCGGAACGCATTATCAATATGTTGTAAAAGCGCTGATACTGCTGCTTGCGGTTTTCTACGATGTTTACACACGACGTAAAGCGGGTTTAGGATGATATATTTATTGCACATAACAACTATAGTGAGGATATATGTTTAAGAAAAAACTTGGCGGTGTTCACGCGCCGCATTACAAGAACACGGCTTTGATGAAGCCGGAGGAAATTCCAATTCCCAAAGAAGTAAAACTGCCAATGTTGATGCATTCGGGAACGCCGGCAAAACCTGTTGTCACTGTCGGCGATCAGGTTAAAGTGGGGCAGCTTATCGGAGAAGCTGCCGGGTTTGTTTCGTCTCCGGTGCACGCGAGTGTGTCAGGCACCGTCAAAAGTATTGATGCGTTTGACCCCGTTACCGGAGAAAGAACAGCCGCGATCACGATTGCTTCCGACGGAAATCAAACTCCGTGGGAAGGAATCGCGCCGCCTAAAGTAACAAACCTTGCGGAATTTTTGGAAGCTGTCAGAAACTCAGGCGTGGTCGGACTGGGCGGCGCCGGATATCCGACAGCGCCTAAATTTACTCTCAAAGAGAATGTTAAGCTTGATTACATTTTGATCAACGGGGCGGAGTGCGAACCGTATATCACTTCAGATACCCGTACAATGACAGATGAATTTGATTATGAGTATGACGCTGTTGAGCTGATGGCAAAATATTTAAAACCAAAAAATATTATTTTTTGTATCGAAAATAACAAGCCCGAACCTATCAAAAGAATGCGCGAAGTATGCGCAAGAACAAAATTAAAACCGGAAGAGTTTGCGGGAACGGATGTTTCTGTCCGAGTACTTCCGTCTCTGTATCCTCAGGGCGAGAGAAAAGTTCTTGTGTATAACGTTACCGGAAGAATTGTTCCGGAAGGCGGGCGTTTGCCGGATGTCGGATGTATTGTTGTAAATTGCACAACCATTGATGTTTTTGCAAAATACATTAAAACAGGAATGCCCCTTGTTTCAAGGTGCGTAACTGTGGACGGATCTGCTGTAAAAAATCCGAAAAATGTAATCGCGCCGATAGGCACTCCTGTCCGGGAATTACTTGAATATTGCGGTCTTAAAGATGATGTAAAAAAAGTAATCCTCGGCGGACCGATGATGGGAACATCAATCCCAAACCTTGATATTTCCATTCCAATCGTTAAAATAACAAGCGCCGCGCTGGCTTTCTCGGCAAAAGACGCGGAAGTTCCCGAGTCGACGCCCTGTCTTAAATGCGGACGGTGTATGTTTAAGTGCCCTATGAGTCTGATGCCGCCCCAAATTGAAGAAGCGTTTGAACTTAAAAAACCGGAGCTGCTTAAAAAGTTTAAGGTAGGTATGTGCGCTGAGTGCGCCTGCTGCGCGTTTACATGTCCGGCAAAGAGACCTCTTATGCAGGTGATGACGCTTGCTAAAAATATGTTGTGGGAATATGAACAGGCGCAGAAAGAGGCTGCTAAAGCAGCTAGTGAAAAAGCGAACGAAAATAAGGAGGCAAAATAATGACGCATAACATGAACGTATCATACGCGCCTCATATACACAGTAAAGTAACGACATCGCGCATCATGCTTGACGTGATTATCGCGCTTCTGCCCGCTCTGGGAATTGCGGTCTGGGTGTTTGGAATTCGCGCCGCGATTGTAACTGCTGTTTGCGTCGCGTCCTGCGTTTTCTTTGAGTGGGGATACGAAAAACTTGTTAAAAGAAAAAATACTCTTGGTGATTTTTCCGCGGCGCTGACCGGCATTATTCTCGCTTATAATTTACCCGTGACGATTCCGATTTGGCAGGCGGTCTTCGGAAGTTTTATCGCGATCATTTTAATTAAACAGCTCTTCGGCGGGCTTGGAAAAAATTTCGCGAATCCCGCGGTAGCGGCGCGCGTTGTGATGTTTCTCGCGTTTCCGATAACGATGACAACATGGGTTGCGCCTAACGCGTTTACTTCAATCATGGTTCCTTCAGCGGAAGGTCTGGACGCAATTACAAGCCCGACGCCTCTTGTTCATCTTTTAAGTATGTTCAGAGGTCAGAATTATTCACTACCCGGCACATGGGAGTTATTTCTGGGCGTACACGGCGGTTGTATCGGAGAAACAAGCGAACTTGCAATGCTGATCGGTCTTGTGTATCTTTTATTCCGCAAAGTAATTACTCCGATAATTCCTGTGACTTTTATCGGCACTGTTTTTGTTTTAACTTTAATCGGCGGCGGGCTTGATTTCAGCGTGTATCACATTTTATCCGGCGGATTATTTTTAGGCGCGATTTTCTGCGCGACAGATTATGTTAC
>Ga0209755_10006472_pt1 | contig 12953 bp, 12 predicted proteins | sample TergutCo191P1_FD_187301 | JGI IMG/M metagenome (GOLD analysis project Ga0209755, IMG submission 187301) | Cornitermes sp. P1 segment gut microbial communities from Petit-Saut dam, French Guiana - Co191P1 (SPAdes) (version 2) | ecosystem: Host-associated > Arthropoda: Insects > Digestive system... | reverse complement strand
CTCACGCAGTTCCCCGAATGTATGCCCTGAGTCCTTGTACTCTATCGCTCGTTTCCTGTAGTCCTCGCTGTACGCCATGTTTTTATTCTAGGTATTTTCGTGGGGATTGTAAACTTAAACCACTATAATCGACGAAATCAGGGAGATGTTCAAAAAATGGCGTCAAAGCAGGAAAGACCCGAATACCGGGGAGTGGGGGCCCTACGAGCTTGTGTTGGCCGGCTTCTCAAAAGGGAGCAGCATGGCGCAACTCGCGGCGGAGGACTGGCATTTCCGCACGGGGCAGAAGTGCCGCGTGATCGGCTTCGGCGGGGCCAAGGTTGCGCACGGCGCGGATTCCGTGTCGTACCTGGGCTCCTGCATGAGCCTTACGCACTTCATCCACCGCAATGATCTGGTGGGCCGCCTTCCCCCGTTCCCCGGATGGGCGCATTCCTGGCGGGTCGTATGGCTTGGGCCGAGACGCGGTAACCCGTTCAAGATTTTGTTCGGGGCGCAAAAATACCACCAAAGCTACGGAGACATGGAGTTGTACCGATGAAAAAAATGCTGACGGCAATACTGCGATTTTTTGAACGGCTGATATTTGTTCCCGTGGCGCAAAGCGAACCCCCGCAAGAGAAAGAAGCGAAGGCTCCGGAAGCGCCGCGCGAAGACCCCGCGACGAAAGAAGCCGCGTGCGCGAAAAGGCTGCGCGAGGGAATCCAGCGCGGATTCCCCCACAAGTGGCTTAAAAGATACGGCTGCTACTTCTTTGCCCTACTGCGGTGGTCCGAGGAAATAAGGGGACGGGGCTGGATGGAAAAGGACGTTGTCTGCCTTTTCGAGCAGGCACGGGCGCGGACGATGCCGGACCCCAAAAACCCCGGAAAGCGGATACCCGTAATAACCAAAAAGGGCTTCGTCAACGATCCGGTGCGGCTTTTGAATTTCCTTGCGGGGAAAAGCGCCGTGCGCGAGGTGTCGCTGTGGACGAACGACGGAAACCACCCTACCCCGCCCCAAAGGATATTCGCGGCCAGGGAAAAGCACCCGAGGCACGGTGCGCATTTCGTCCTTGTGATCGACGGACAAAGGTGGGACAGTCTTCCGCTGGACGGCAGGGTGCCTGCGGGGTTCCAGGTGCTGACGTAATCGAAAACGGGACTCCCCGCGCCTATTAACAATGCGGCCCGGGTGAGGCGTATTTACGCGGGGAAATCAAACAGGCACCTGTCCAGCACGGCGAACACGTCCCGTGCCACCTTCCCCAGTTTTTCCGCGCCCACCTTGTCCAGATGGTTGTACGTGTTGGCTATGTCGCCGTGTACCTTGTGGCCCATCAGCAGCTTTTCGGCGTTCTCCCCCAGGTTCTCGCTGCTCATCAGCGTTTTCCAAAAATGCCGCCCGGAATAAAACCTTATGTTTTCGTTTTTCAGCGTTTCACTCGTATTGCCCAGAAGCCCGCCGAGCGCGACGTTGGCCGCGGAGCAAAGCTTTTCAAATGTCTTGCCAATCTGCGGGAAAACGGTATCGCGCCCGTTTGCGTGCTCTGTCAGTTTTTCGCGGACGAACGGATGCAGCGGCACCTTGCGCCTGCCGTTTTTTGTTTTCGATTTTTTGATGTCGATAAACGTTTCCCCGCCGATCTCCATAATGTCGCTTAATTTTATCCTGTTTATCTCGCAGTTGCGCATCCCCGTTGAATAAATCAAAAGACAAAAAAGGCGATGCGCGGGATTTTCCCATTCCCGATTGAAAACGCCTTTTACCCTGACGGCTTCGTAATATCCGGTGATTTTGCTTTCCCCCTTTTTGATTGCGGGAAGCCCCGCGAAGGGATTTGATTTCGCATACCCGGTGGTTACGAGATGGTTGAACGCCATCCTCACCGCGCTGATATGATCGTTCACCGTCTTGGCGATCAGCGTCTTTAGCAGGTGGTTCTGGAACCTTGCGAGCATGGCGGTGTCTATGTCCTCTATGGCCCGCACCCCGTTTTTCCTGATGAACGGGATGAATCTTTTGTTGATCACGTTCAGGCATTGCCGCCTTCTTTTGTCGCAGAGCGCCCTTCCCCTTTTCTCGTCGGCCTGCAAAAGCTCCGAATCTTTTTCGTAGTAGTTTTTCAGCAATTTATACATGTCCGCCGGCTTCTTGGCTTTTCTTGCGTAGTAGTCGCTCAGTATGGCTTCCCTGTTTCTGACGGCAAACGCCGCCGCCGCGTCCCTGTCGCCTGTCCCCGTTGACCACTTCGACGGCACGAGCCTTCCCCTGTCCGAATACTTGACGTACCAGGTGTGGCCCATTTTCTTGCCGGGCACCTTCACAAGGTAATAAAGTTTCGGCGGCTTCCTTTCCGCGAATTGCTTCCCGAACTCTTGCAGGTCCTGCGCGGCATCCGGAGCCTCCGCGATAAACCGCGTCTTGTACTGCTCTATGCGCCGCACCCCGCCGATTGCCAGGTTTGGCCTTGTCTTGCCCCAGGCGATCACGTTTTCAGGGCAAAAGTAAACGGTTCCGCCTATAATAGCCTCGTGGGGTATTTCCCTTGTCGCAATGAGGGCGTTTACGGCGGAAGGCACAAGGTTGAGCATCTCGCCAAGGTCGTTTTGCGTAAGTAACATGGCTTGATTATTGGCCTGTTTTCGATCCGGCTTTAGGTTTTTAGGTAAAAACCGGGCAAATGGACGGGTTTTCGGATTGTGCCGTGCGATTTTTGGTGTAAAATACGGTTTGCTTGTGTAAATTAAAGAGCTTTGCGTAAATATGGAAAAAGTTTGCCTTGCCGCCGTATCTCAAAACCGGGAATAAGTGCTTTTGTCCCGGCGGCCGGCAAGCGCCTCTTGACCTGCCCTTGCCCAAAAGGCGGGTTTTTTCCATAATGACCTATCATGAGGCGTATTTCCTTTTTTTCCGGGCGTTACCCGGTTGCCGTTTTTGGTCTGCTGGTTTTGGCGTTCGCGGCTTTCGCCGCCTCCTGCGCTCAACGGGGGCAGACGTCCTTCCAGCGCGAGGATCTGTTTTTGCTGGACATTGGCCCTATGGAGGACCAGATATCGCTGTTTGTGTTTCCGGACGACGCGGGTATACTCAGGGCCAGTATTGCCATGCGGGACGGGCTTTTTTACATTTCGGACGGTGCCGGGCGCAGAATCGTGCGGTACAGTTCTTTTGGCGATCTCCTGTTTATGATTTTCAACGACGAGGCAAATCCGCAGCCTGCCGACCTTAGAATCCGGACGGAGGATGACGGGCAGATGACTCGCTGGGCTTATACGTTTCCGTTTAGCGCCCCGGGTAGAATCGCGGTGGATTCACGCAGGCACATTTTTGTGGAGGAAATACTGCCATCCGAGCTTCAGATTATGGATCCGGAAACGCAAACGATACTGGACAGCGTGGTTCTGCACTTCGATCAGGACGGGCGTTTTATTACCGCCCTTGGGCAGGGCGGGCGCGGGGGTATGCCCTTCCCCCGGATAATGGGCGTTCACATTTCGGTGAACGATGAAGTTGTTGTCGTCTGTCGAGTGGCAAACGGCTGGAGCGTATTCTGGTTTAACGACGAAGGGGAACAGCTCGACCGGATTACCATTAGGGACGATTTGCTTCCGGAGCCGCCTGGCGTGCAGAACTTTTTCGCCTCGGTTGAAACGGTACTGGTTGCTCCGGACGCAAGAAAACTGTTCGTAAAGATAGACTACTACCAGGACATTATCGAGCCGCTGACCGGCAATCGCGTGGGAACGGAAACGTTGAATTCGCTTGTCTGGATTCTGGATCTCGAAGACGGCGCAGAGGGCTTGGTGGAAATACCGTTTTTCGAATATACGGTTACCGACAGGGGCGGAGATACGGTGCAAATCAATCTGCTTTATTCCATGCTCGGCGTTGTCCGGGGCGGTGGAATGCTGTTCTATTTCCCGGTCGAAAACGGGTACGCGGTTCTGCGAATGGATTCGTTTGGATACGGCCAGCGCCGGGGGGTTATCGAGGTTGAACCGGAAAGACTTGTTTTCAACAGTTTTCACCTTTCTCCGGACGGCATACTTTCCGCGCTGCTGGCGGACGAGTGGACGGCGGCGGTGGTATGGTGGCGCATGGAACGATTCATGCTTGACGACGAGCGAACGTGGGCAAGGCACTAGTAAGCGCCGTCGGAGCGAGAGCCCTGGACACCGAAGCGTCGGCAGAGTGGGGGCTTGATACCTTCGCGCTGGTCGAAGCCGCCGGCAGGGCTTGCGCACAAACCCTTGTCCGCAGTCTTGCGGCCGGCGAGCGGGGGGGGGAGCGTCCGGAGTTCACGGTACTCGCCGGCAGCGGAAACAACGCCGCCGACGCGCTGGCTATGCTTCGCGCACTTATTCTGGGCGGCAATGCGGAACCTGATCTCTGTAGCGTTTTTACCAACAAGCCACGGGAGGAAAACGACATTGACAAAAAAACGCCGTTGTCTCAGGCCGTGCTGGCACTGCAAAAACTTGGCGTTTCGGTAAAACCGTGGGCCGCCGGAAAGGCGGATTTTGGTTCCCGCTCTTTGTCCGGACGACACCGGATTGTCGTTGACGGAATTTCCGGAACCGGTCTTAACGGCCCCCTGCGCGGTACGGCCCTGGAAATGGCGGAAGCGGTAAACGCCCTGCGTCCGGAAACCGGTGGCGGGAACGCCGCCGGTTTTACCGTCGTTTCCATTGACATTCCCTCTGGCGGCTTCGACGACTGGCGTTCCGGAATGCCCATAGTTACCGCGCATTTTACTTTGGCCATCGAGCCAAGGAAACTCTGTCTTTACACGCCGGCGGTTCGGCCCCATTCCGGAACGATACTTTCGGTGGGCGGTATTTTCCCGCCGGCGCTAATCGACAAATACGGCGATGCCGAGCTTTTGGAATGGGAGGACGCGTCCGTCCGGATTCGGCCGGTTCCGCCGACCGCCCACAAGTACGAACGCGGCGTGGTGGAAATCAGGGCGGGCTCCCCCGGGGCTGCGGGCGCGGCTCGACTTGCCGCGCTGGGCTCGCAGGCCGCAGGAGCGGGAATAGTGCGGCTCTTGGTCGATGCCTCGCTGTACGCGGCAGTCGCCGGATCCTGTTCCGGGGTCATGGTGGTCGCGTCCACCGATGTCGCCGGCGGTAACACCCGCTCCGGAGTTGCGGTTTCCGGTTCCGGCGCCGCTCCGGAAGCCCCCCGCTTTTCCCCCGCCGCCGTACTTCTGGGGCCGGGCTGGGGCCGTGGCGAAGACCGCATACGCCTTCTGGAAAGTTATCTGCCCTTGGAAAAACACGGCCCCGACGGAACAAAATGCGTTCCGCTGATTCTGGACGCGGACGCAATCGCCCTGGCAAAAGACACCGGTTTCCACGGGAACGCGATTCTGACCCCTCACGTTGGGGAGTTCGCTTTCTGCACCGGACTTTCCAAAGAGGAAATTTTTGCCGATACTGTTCATGTGTTGCGAAGTTTTGCCGCGAAAAAAAACGCCACCGTGCTTCTGAAAAGCCACGTTATGTATGTCGCCGCCCCCGACGGGCGGATTGGGATAATCGACGGAATGAACCCGGTTTTGGCAGCCGGCGGATCCGGCGACGTGTTGGCCGGCTTCTGCGCGGCCATTGCCGCCCGAAGCGCACTGGAAGCGGACGGCGCGGAAAACCGCTTTGACGGATACGCCTGCGCCTGTGCCGCGGCAACGCTTCTGGTTCGGGCCGCCAAGTCCAAAGGCGTAGCGAACAGCTTCGTGGATTCGGCGGAACTGGCCCGCGCCGCAGCCGCCGTCGCCGGAAGCGCATGGGTATTGCACGAGTAAGGAGGGAAAATGAACGCCGACCACGACCGGGAACCGGAAGAAAAAAAACGCCCCAACGCAAACTACCGGCTGAGCAAAACAAACGACACCCCCCGGCCGGAAGAAATAACGTATCATTACAACAGGGATCGCCGCCTGGAAAAAGCGCCCCAAGCCGTCCAGGATTTGTATTACAAAAAAGAGGAACCGCCCCGGCGCCTAAAACTGTTCCGATCCGCGCCCGCCGGCGGCAAGTTTCAAATAGTGTTAATGGTTTTCATCCTGCTAATCTGCCTTATGGCGCTGATTATCACCCTTGTCGGAAGGGACGGCAACACGCACGAGTTTGCGGGAAACCGGATTTCGGTGCGGGCGCTAAGACCGGACCCGGATTACACGGCGTTCATTTTGCTGGACAAAGCGGCGGTAGTCTCAAGGAGAGGGCTTTTTAATTTTAGGCCGCCCCCTCCCGCGCACACCGGAATCGTACACATAGAAGTAGCGCCCGCCGACGACCCGGGGCAAACCCCGCTGCTGGGAAACGTCTTCTTCCACACTATACACTTTACCGAAGCATCGCCGGAGTTCTTCTTCTTCACCGTCCCCTTCGACGCGAACGAACTTGACATTGTTTTAAGCACCGATGCCGACGTTCTGTCTTTGAGGATCAGAGTGGAATGATTGACCGGGTGGACGTGTGCTACAACCTGCCGCGGTCGATGGCTGCGAAAACCTCCAAGGCGCTTGAAACGCCTGGGTTGACCATGGTGTCCGACATCGGCTGTGACCGCAGAAGGAAATATCCCCCTGCGGAAGCGGTGGGCGAGAAACTTCTTGGAGCAATAGCCGGAGGCGCTGTAAGCCACGACGTTCGCAACAAGGCGCACGAGGCCGGCTTTTTCGTCCTTGAGCCGAAAGGCAAGGCGGTATATCCGATACCCCCCTCCCGAAGGCTTCGTTCCCGGGGAGTGGTAGTTTGAGAATTCCGGCGCGGGCCACAAGGCAGGACATGGAAAGGAAAACCCGTCTTATAAAAACTGCGTCGCTGACAGCGCTTTTCGGTAATGCGGTGTTGGCGGTGGCCCAAATCGGAGTGGGCGTTTACGCCGGGAGTCTTGCGGTTATTGGTAACGGTATTGATTCATCCACGGACGTGATTATCGCGATTATGACGCTCATAGTGGCGCGGATTATTTCCCGCCCCGCCGATGAGGATCATCCCTGGGGACACGGCAGGGCGGAAACCGTGGCGACGGCGATTCTGTCTTTCATGCTTTTTTTTGCCGGGGCGCAGCTTCTCATCAATTCGGCCAGAGACATTATTTCCGGCGTGGAACGAGAGGCTCCGGAAATACCGGCGCTTATAGTAACGCTTGGGGTAATCGCCGGGAAACTGCTCTTGGCCTGGTCTCAGTATGCGTTTGGCAAAAAAGCGGATTCCCTTATGCTAAAGGCCAACGCAAAAAACATGTCCGCCGACGTTCTGCTTTCGCTGGGTGTCTTGGCGGGGCTTGGGCTCTCCATGTTTTTCGGCATTGGCGTTATTGATTCCTGGGTGGCGATTCTGGTTGGCCTGTGGGTTATCAAATCCGCGTTAAGTATTTTTATGGAAGTCAACACGGAACTGATGGACGGCGGATCAAACAGGGTTTTTTACAAAGCGGTATTCGACGCGGTCAAGTCCGTCGACGGCGCGGAACATCCCCACCGGGTTAGGATGCGGTGCATAGCGGGATTCTGGGACATCGACATTGACATTGAAGTTCCCCCCGACCAAACAGTTTCCGAGGCGCACAAAATCGCCAGCAGAGTTGAAGCCGCCATAAAGGAACGGGTGGAAAACGTCTACGACATAGTGGTTCACGTTGAGCCCGCCGGAGATGCGGAAAACTTGGAAAACGAGGGTTACGGGCTTAGTGAAAAAAACTTCCCGGCCGAGTCCGCCGAGAAACTCGATTAGTTTTGCAGAATTCCATGATTTGAATAGGAATATTCGTTTGTAAGTTATATTGCCCCGGAGACAAGGGGCTACTTCCTTGCAGTTTTGCGGGAGATGTCGTATAATTTCATGTATGAAACAAATGGGTGTGCATTATGCAAGTATCTGCCAAGTATAAGATCCCCGTCGACTATTACATCATGCTCAGTATTTGCATTTTATTTGTGATTGTTGCATTTTATGTAGACTCGCCGCGTGAGATACTGGATGGCTATATCAAAATCCATACCTCCCGAAGCGTTTTGATAACGGACTATGTGGATTTGGCCGGATTGGGTGCTGCACTTGTGAATTCCGCAGTTCTGGTTTTTTTCAATTTGCTATTGTTAGTAACAAACAAACGTATGCCGGACGGAAAAATAATCGCCGCGCTTTTTTTGACTATCGGGTTTTCGCTGTTCGGCAAAAATATGCTTAATACCTTACCGATAATGGGCGGGGTTTGGCTTTATGGCAAGGTTTCTAAAATAAAATTTTCAAGTCTGGTCGTTCATGCAATGATATGCACAACGATTGCCCCTATAGTTAGTGAAATAGCTTTTTGGGGTGGCAGGGAAACGACTATTTATAGAATCATTGCCGCATACAGCACGGGAATCTTGGTAGGGTTTATTTTTCCGGTAATTGCGGAATATGTAAAACGAATACACAGTAATTTCTGTCTTTACAATGGCGGAATTGCGGGAGGCTTTATTGCGACAATGTTTGCGGGGCTTTTCCGAAGCATCGGTCGCGTAGAGGAGATTGAACCGGAAAGATACTGGGACACTTTACACACAGTACATTTAACGGTCCTTGCCTGTTTCATTGCGGTTGCGCTGATTGTTTACGGTATCGTTACCAACAAATTATCGGTCTCTTTTAATCGGCTCAGAAAAATCTTGAATGAGCGCGATCCGGATGACAGCGATTATTTTACAAAATACGGAAGCAGTTGCTATAAAAACATTGGCATAATGTGCATCCTGTCAATTGGTGTCATGCTTGCTTTAAGGGCACCGATCAATGGGCCCATTCTAGGGGGAATTTTCACAATATCGGGCTTTGCCGCCTTTGGAAAGCATTTGCGGAATACGATTCCGGTTTTAATAGGAAGCATAATTGCCGCGCACCTTAACCATCTTGCGCCAACCGATCCGGTAAATACGCTTGCGATTCTTTTTTCCACGGGGCTTGCGCCTATAGCCGGAAAGTACGGCTGGCTCTGGGGTATCGCCACCGGGTTTTTACACGTCGCGATTGCCGTTTTTATCGGGGACATAAACGGCGGACTGAATTTATACAACAACGGATTTGCCGGCAGTTTTGTCGCGGTGCTAATGCTTCCCGTGATTGAGTATTCCAGGGCACTTTACGGCAAACTAAGAACCAGAGCCAAAAGCAGAAAGCTCCGCTAGAAGTCCTTGGTCTGCTACTGTCAACCCAGAATATCGTACAGCCGGCCAAGGTCGTCCATGGAGTAGTACTCAATGTAGATACGGCCCTTTTCCAGTCCACCGTCTATGCTGACCTTTGTTCCAAGTTTCTCTATAAACTTTTCTTCCATTTCGACAATTTCCGGAGGGCGTTTCGCGACCGGTTTCCCCTTCGCCTTTTCATCATCGGTTAAATGAGGGGCGTTTAACGCCGATGCCAGTTTTTCCACTTCGCGAACGGATAAGCCCTTGGCGATAATGTCTTTAAACATTTTTTCCTGCAGTCTCTGGTCCGTTACGGAAAGCAGGGCGCGTGCATGGCCGGCACTGATACCGCCGGTTTCCAGACTCTTCTGAACATCGGCGGGAAGTTTAAGAAGCCGCAGGGAGTTCGCCACCGTGGACCGGTTTTTGCCAACCCTGGCCGCAAGCTCCTCTTGGGACAAACCGGAAAAGTCCATCAGGTTTTTGTAGGCGACGGCCTCTTCTATGGGGTTAAGATCGCTGCGTTGGATATTCTCTATAAGCGAAACCTCAAGCCGTTTCTGGTCGGTGTATTCGCGGATTATGGCCGGAATTTCCTCCAGGCCCGCCAGCCTTGCGGCCCTGGTTCGACGTTCGCCGGCAATTATAAAATACGTACCGTCACCGGAATTTGCCGCGATAATCGGCTGGATAACACCGTGCTCGGTAATGGAATCCGCAAGCTCCCGCAGTTCCGTTTCGTCAAAATGCTTTCTGGGCTGCCCCGGACTGGCAATCAGCCTGTCCAGAGCGAGCTTTACAACGGTGTCGTATTTTGGCGTTAAACCTTCAGAGTCGGCAAGCGCTAAAGTGCCTTGCCCAGTTTCGGCGTTTGTGTTAAGATTATCGTCATCTCCTGAAAGCAGGGCGTCCAGCCCCTTACCCAGTCCAGACTTACGTGACACCGTCGGTTCCTCCTTTTACGGTTACGGTACTTTGCGAAGTACGGCTAAGCACTTCCCGCGCAAGGCTTTGGTACGCCCGCGCCCCCGAACAGTGGGGGTCGTACAACGCTATGGGTTGCCCGTGGGAAGGGGCTTCGGAAAGGCGAACGTTTCTGGGAATAATCGTGGAAAAAACCTTGTTCTTAAAATAGGCACTAACCTGCTTTACCACGTCCTGCGCAAGCCGCGTTCGCGGGTCGTACATTGTGAAAAAAATACCGCCAATCCCCAGGGCTTTGTTCAGACCGCGCTGGATCAACTGGACGGTGTGCAACAGCGAACTAAGCCCCTCCATCGCGAAGTACTCGCACTGCATGGGAATAAGCACGTCATCGGCTGCCGCCATACCGTTCAGCGTCAGCACCCCAAGATTTGGCGGGCAATCTATAAGAATAAAGTCGTACCGGTTTTTTACCGGAACAAGAGCTTTTTTCAAAAACAAATCGCGGTCCGCCTGCCCGATAAGCTCCACTGCGGCACCGGAAAGATGAATACTGGACGGAATTACGTCAAGCCCGGGAACGGCTGTTTTTTTTATCGCCTGCTCAATGGTCGCCGTCCCGGAAAGCAGTTCGTAAATCCCGGGTTTAAGCGGCTTTGCCCCAACGCCACTGGAAAGGTTCGCCTGCGAATCGAAATCCACCAGAAGAACCTTCTTTCCCTCCGCGGCGATGTACGCCCCTATATTGAGAGCCGAGGTGGTCTTGCCAACCCCTCCCTTCTGATTCACAAAAACATAGGTTTTGCCCATGTAGCCAGTATATATCTACACTAGGTAAGTATCAACAACCCACCCGGGCCCCGGTTTGAGCAAATTTACGCCGATACGGTCACAATTTAGTTTCGTTAGCAGAGAATTAATCGCCGACAGAAAACACCAGCGTCAAGGGTTCAAATACTTTTCCATCGCCCCGATTTTTTTTACCAATGAAATTTACCATTGACGAAGCGACCGCGACGCGGTATCATTGAAAAACCGTGCGCCATGGAGGAAAACCAATGAGTGAAACGCTAGTCCTGTACTGTTCCTATTCCGGAAACACAAAAGCCCTTGCCGAAAAACGAGCGGCGGAACTTGATGCCGACATCGAGGAAATAACAGAGACAAAAAAACCGTTCATTGTGGTTGGCATATACAGAGCCTGGAAACGCAAAAAGACAGACATCCGGCCGATAAAATCACGACTGGACAGTTATAAAAAAATAATCATCATGTCGCCGGTCTGGAAAGATCACCCCGTATCCGCAATAAACAGCGTAATCGAACAACTGCCGGCAGACAGGAAAGTCGAACTTGTCATGGTCTCCGCCGGCGGCGGAACAAAAGCAAGCGCCGATGGAACAAAAGCACTTGTAACAATGCGCGGTTGCGAAGTAGTTGGATACACGGACGTATTGGTGAAGCGAAAAAACGGCGAGTTGGTTAGCAAAACCCTGGGCTGTTTTTGAGATGCAAGAATCTGGCAATGTAAAGTTTAAAAAAACGGCGCAAAAAATTGCCCCTTAAGTTAAATTAATTTTGAGGCAATTCGGCCCATTTCAAAGATTGCCCTTTTTTTTCACCCGTGCTACAATAACCCTATGAGCAATCGCAAGCCTGCGAAAGAACAAGCACCACCCGAACCCATCGAAAAACAGCTTTGGAAATCCGCCGACAAATTGCGAAAAAACATCGATGCCGCCGAGTACAAGCACGTAGTTCTCGGCCTGATATTCCTGAAATACATCTCTGACGTGTTCGAAGACCTTTACGCAAAACTCAAAGCCGGGAAAGGCGATTACGCCGGCGCCGACCCCGAGGACAAGGATGAATACAAGGCGGAAAACATATTCTTCGTTCCGGAAGCCGCTCGCTGGCCGCACCTGCAATCCAAGGCAAAACTGCCCACCATAGGCAAGGAAGTTGACAGTGCCATGGAGACAATCGAAAAAGACACCCCCTCGCTGAAAAACGTTCTTCCAAAAGTATTCGCCCGCGGCAACCTCGACCCTACAAGCCTTGGCGGGTTAATCGACCTGATCGGACATGTGTTCGAGTATTTCCTTGGCGAGTTCGCGCTTGCGGAGGGAAAAAAGGGCGGCCAGTTCTACACGCCCAGAAGCGTCGTCGAGCTTCTCGTGGAAATGCTCCAGCCCTACAAAGGCCGCGTATTCGATCCCTGCTGCGGTTCCGGCGGAATGTTCGTGCAGTCCGAAAAGTTCGTGGCGGAACACAGAGGCAAAATCAACGACATATCGATTTACGGGCAGGAAAGCAACCAGACGACATGGCGACTCGCGAAAATGAACCTTGCGATTCGCGGCATCGACAGCTCGCAGGTTAAATGGAACAACGAAGGCTCGTTTTTGAACAACGCCCACAAAGACCTGAAAGCCGATTTCGTCATCGCAAATCCCCCGTTCAACGACAGCGACTGGTCGGGCGATCTGCTCCGCAACGACGGCAGATGGAAGCACGGCGCGCCCCCAACTGGAAACGCAAACTACGCATGGATACAGCACTTCCTTTACCACCTAAGCCCAAGCGGAATCGCCGGCTTCGTCTTGGCGAAAGGCTCGCTTACCTCGAAAAGCTCCGGGGAAGGCGACATTCGCAAAGCGCTGATCGAGGCGCGGTTTGTCGATTGCATTATCAACCTTCCTGCCAAACTGTTTTTGAACACCCAAATCCCAGCCTGCCTCTGGTTCCTGTCCCGCAGCAAGGCGAACGGCGGCCAGCGAAAGCGAACCGATGAAATACTGTTCATAGACGCTCGCAACGAAGGGTATCTGATCAACCGCAGGACAAGGGAACTCTCGCATGA